>JGI24710J26742_10003354_pt1 | contig 13630 bp, 12 predicted proteins | sample BioPla2DNA2_FD_26742 | JGI IMG/M metagenome (IMG submission 26742) | reverse complement strand
GTATCGAGCTCTGCGACATCTTCACCCTCGACCTTGAGCATGATGTCTCCAACAACAACCCCGGAGGCTTCTGCCGGGGAACCGGGTGTGACAGCCACTATTCTGAAGCCTTTTGTCGCCTCGTCTTTTTCTATGGTGACGCCTATGCCCGCATACTGATTGGCCGTGTAGAGCTTGTAGTTCTCGTATTCGGCGGGCGTCATATAGTAGCTCCACTTGTCGCCCAGCGCTTTAACCATGGAGTAGAAAGCCGACGAGCTTACCTGCTCGTCGTTCACATCGCCGACATAGTATTTATTAAGCGTGCTTTTTATCTCTAAGAACTTCATCGCCTGCTCATAGTCTTCCCTGCTGCCCAATTTAGTGCGCTCTCTGACAAGCACACTGCCTCCGGCTATTGCCGAGAGCAAAAGGCAAAGTACTATGACCAGCCAAAGACTGACCTTTATGTTGAGGATGCCGCCTATGCCCGTATGGACCTTTTCACGCTCGCGCTTTCGCTCACGCACTCGCCATCTTTCTTCCTCTATACGCCTGTTTATCTCTCTTTCTCTTGCGGCTCTTCTTTCATTTTCTTCTTGCATATTCGGTCTCTCTCTCAAAAAATCACCTCATTTATCCACACTTGAGGCGACCGAACGGCCGCCTCAATTAATATCAGGTTTTATTTTGCCCCTTAGCAGTTATAAAAACTGAGACCCGAGAAATACCCCAGAGGATCTACCGTTCCGCCGTTGACTCTAATCTCAAAATGCAGGTGTGTGCCGGTTGCCCAGCCCGTGGCGCCCGCTCCTCCTATGACCTGCCCCTTGCTGACAGTATCACCCGTTTGGACAGACATGCTGGAGAGGTGGGCATAGAGTGTGGCGTTGCCGTTGGCATGATAGATCATTATATAGTTGCCATAGCCGCTGTTATATCCGGCCACGCCAACCGTTCCGCCGTCGGCCGCAACTATCGCGGCACCCAATGAGGCATTTATATCTATTCCGGCATGGAAGGTAACTACGCCGGTTATAGGGTGTACCCGATCTCCGTAACGACTGGTTACAAGTGTTGAGGACGGAATGGGCCACATGTAGCTGCCGGTGGCAGATGCGCCTCCGCCGCCCGAGCCCCCGCCGCCTCCGCCGCCGCCTGTATTTCCTGCCGCCGCTGCCGCCTCCGCCCTGCGTCTGGCTTCTTCCTCGGCTCTAAGCTGCGCTACTATGGCATTTATCTGAGCGGAGAGCGCCTGCTCCTCTTGAAGCTTTCTGTTGTAAACAGCAAGATATTCATCGATATCCGCCTGTATTCCGGCTATTATCTCCGCCGCAACTTTGAGCTCTTCGTCCAGCTTCAGCTTTTGTTCCTGGAGCTCCGCCTCCTTGCCCTTGAGAGCCTCTGCTATATCTTCATACTCGGCTTTTATTTCCTCGGCCTTTTCTCTGGCCGCCTTGTACTGTTCAAAGAGTCTCTTGTCGGATGAGATTATCTCCCCTACCATATCGAGGTTTGTGAGAAGCTGGGGCAGGCTTCCGGATTTGAATATGATTGAAAGATAGCTGAGGTTTCCGTTTTCCTCCATAGCTCTGACGCGCATTTTGTAGGATTCGTACTGCTCGCTTTCCTGTTCCTTGGCCTTCTCCAGATCTCTTGACTTTTGATCTATCATCTGACTGTAGATATCGATTTGCTTGTTTATGATATCTATTTCCTCAAGGGTTAGAGCTATCTGCTCATCGATAGCCTGCTTTTTTTCCATTTCGCTCTTTTTTTGTCCGCTGAGTTCGTTTATATTCGACTGGACAGCGTTCTTTTCATTGCGCACCGCTTCTCTCTGTTTTTCAAGAGCGTCTATATCGGCTTGAGAAGCTGCCAGCACACCGCTGCCTATTGCGGATACAAGCACTGTTATGAGCATTAAAGCCGCCAAAAATATCGCTATTGCTGAAATTACTTTTTTGTTATGCATTTTTTCCTCCTTTTCGGCTCGGAAAACGGGGCTATACCTTCAAATAGCTTCGTATAGCGCTCATTCCTCCGAAAACGCCTACTGCGATGCCGATTCCCAAAAAGCCGAAGAGAACGGGGCTTATGAGATCGGAAAACGGGATTACCGTGATGAGCTGAAGACCTTCGGAGCCGGCAGCCACTCTGTTTACGAGCAGTGAATAAATCCCCCACTCGGCAAAGAATGCGATAATTCCGCCGGCAGCTCCCAGTATGAGACCCTCAACAACAAACGGAAGACGTATGAATGAGTTCGATGCACCGACCATACGCATTACTGCTATCTCTTCGCGTCTGGTGTAGGTTGCAAGCTTAATGGTGTTGGTCATTATGAAGAATGAAACTATCGTAAGTATTATGGTGAGTGCGAAAGACACTGCGCTGACAATGTTTCTCATCGAAATAAAACCTCTGGCATATTCCAAGTGCGCCTTGACTCTGGCTATTCCGTCGAGCGACTCGACCAGTTCTTTTGTCTCTTCCATTTTGCCGATATCGTTTAGATGGATAACATATCTGTGTCTGAGGGCATCGGAGCCGAGCGACTCGAAAAGCTCGGTGTCGAAGTCCTTTTTAAACTCTTCCATAGCCTCATCTCTGGTGATGAAGCTCACGCTGCTGACATTGGGGACTTGAAGGAGTTTTTCCTCTAAAACCCTGGCGCTGTCGTCCATTAGAGTTTCATCGACAAAGGCGACCATCTGGTCGTTGCTTCCTTCGAGCTCGTCTATCAGCTTGTCAATATTCACGACCAAAAGCGCAAAGCTTCCCATTATAATGAGACAAGCTGCGACTACTGTAACCGTTACAAATGACATGAGACCGTGCGAGAATATTCCGCTGAAGCCGGATCTCAACAGGTATCCGATTCTGTTAAAAAACATCGCTGTAATACCCGCTCTCTCCGTCACTCTTTATCTTGCCGTCTTCGAGGGAAACAACCCTCTTGGCAAAGGTGTTGACCAGTTCTTTTTCGTGAGTGACTATAAGTGTTGTAGTACCCATTTCGTTTATCTTCTCTAAGAGCATCATAATTTCCAAGGAGCGCGCAGGATCGAGATTTCCCGTAGGCTCGTCCGCTATTATCATTCTCGGGCGGTTTACTATTGCTCTTGCTATGGCAACTCTCTGCTGTTCTCCGCCGGAAAGCTGCTTCGGGTATCTGTTTTTGTAGTTTGCAAGGCCTACAAGCTCGAGTACGTTCCCGACTCTCTCTTCGACCTCTCTGCNGGATGCNCCTATTACACGCATTGCAAAGGCCACATTGTCGTAGACCGTCATCTTTTCAATAAGCCTGAAGTCTTGGAAGATAACTCCTATTGTGCGCCTTAACGCCGGCAGCTTTCTTCGTTTTATACGCCTCAAATCGAAGCCGTTTACACTTATTTCTCCTGAGTTTGTTTTAACTTCACCTGTGAGCAGTTTGATTATACTTGTCTTACCGCTGCCCGAAGGGCCTACAAGAAAGACCAGCTCGCCCTCGTGTATCTCGAGATCTACCTCATTGAGGGCAAAGGCACTGTTTATCCCATAGCGGAGCGTAACCTTTTCCATTTGAACCAAACTGTCGTCACCTCCAAATCTGATTTAAAATCTAGTCGTCTTTTCTCTGGGATTCCAGATATTGGTGGACCANCATTGCCACCTTGAACACTATGGCNTGATCGAATTTTCTTAAATCCAAGCCCGTNAGTTTCATTATNTTNTCNANCCTGTAGACNAGCGTGTTTCTATGAACNTAGAGCTTGCGGCTCGTTTCGGACACATTGAGATTGTTTTCGAAAAACTTGTTTATTGTATGTATCGTATCGGAATCGAGAGAGTCTATCTGCTTCTTCTTAAAAACTTCCGCCAAAAACATCTCGCACATCGTAACCGGAAGCTGATATATTAAACGCCCTATTCCGAGATTGTCATATTTAATGATTTTGCTGTCGGTCTCAAATATTCTGCCCACATCTATGGCCATTTGAGACTGCTTATATCTATCGGCAAGCTCTCTCAGGTGATTTGCTATGCCGGATATGCCGATTATCGTGCTTATCGAGTACTTCTCCCTGAGATTTGCNTCGATCTCGGCCGCCAGTGAATACAGCTTATGCATATTCTCATCATTGATGAGTTCTTTTACCACNACGGTATCCCGCTCATTCATAGAAATTACGAAATCCCGCTGGGAATCGGTTATTAAAGCCTGTATGTGTTCGACAGCCGACTTATTCGCCTCGCCCTCTTGGCGAACGAGGAGCACGGCCCTGGGTGAATCGGAATTGAAACCCAGCTCCTTTGCCCTTATATACACATCTCCCGGGAGAATATTGTCGGAAATTATGTTCTTTACAAACGATGCCTTGCTGTGTTTCTCCTCGTAACCCGCCTTGGCCTCGCTCATGGAAACAGCTGCCATGATGCAGATGCTGCGCGCAATTTCATCGGCCCCCGAAACAAAAACAGCAAAGTCCGCTTCGTTGCCCTCTTTCCTTAAAAACCTGTATGTGTTGCTGTCCGTGCGAATAACTCCGTCAGCAGGATTGGACTTAGAGAACTTGAGATCCTCCAGCTTTGTCCCTATGAGAGGGAGCTCACTGCAGGCAATNANATAGCTTTCTTCATCGATTACTCCGACTGTTCTTTCTGTAGCTTCTTTTATTTGAACAATTACGCCCTGAAAAACTCTTCCGGACATTGAAATCCTCCTAACTCGGCTGCTTTTTTAAAATTTTCTCCGAGCAGCAGCCAAAGTCTGAAAATCATGTAGGATACTATACTATAAAAACCATTTTTTTTCAAGATAAAGGATAATTTATCAGTATGTTTCAATTTAAATATCTCAGTTTACTGCTCATCATGCATGCTTTTTAAGCACAGTCTAAAAAGCTCATCCCTAAGAGCCTCTTTATACTGTCCCTCGCGAAGGCTTTCCGGGAGCATGAGCTCCCCTATTTTGAGCCTTTTAAGGCTGAGAACTTTTTTCCCTCGGGAGGCAATCATGCGCTTTACCTGATGATATTTGCCTTCGCATATTTCTATCTCGCAGAGCCTGTCTCCCACTCTGCGGAGCTCGGCGGGCAGGGTTTCCGCACCGTCACGAAGCGTTATTCCCTCTTTAAACGCAGCTATGTCGCTATCGTCTATATTTTCATCGGTTTCGGCCAAATAGAGCTTTGGCACCCTGTTTTTAGGCGAGAGCATTTTGTGCGCAAAGCCGCCGTCGTTTGTTAAAATCAAAAGTCCAGTGCTGTCTTTATCAAGCCTTCCCGCAGGAAAGAGCCCAAGCCTTCTCTCATGCGTGCTCATGAGCTCAAGAACGGTTTGCTCCCTCTCGTCTTCCGTTGCGCTTACATATCCTTTGGGCTTGTTCATAACAAAATAGCGGTATTTAGAGGTGCAAATCTCCTCGCCGTCTAAAAGGATGACAGCGCTCTCACGCTCGATTTTCTGCTCGGCGCTTTCCGCTATTACTCCGTTTACACTCACTCTTCCCTCTTTCACTGCCCGTCTTGCCTCTTTTCGGCTGAGTTTGCCGCTTTGGGAGAGTATTTTATCCAATCTTGTGAGCAATCCGCTCGCTCCTTCTTAAAGGCAATGCCCCTTGGCATAAAACCAAAGGGCATTGATTTATTGCGGTTTAATTACTTCGACAAAACTTCGATAACTACACCGGATCCGACCGTGCGGCCACCCTCGCGGATAGCAAAGCGGAGATTTTCCTCAATGGCTATCGGTGTAATCAGCTCGACATCCATCTCGATGTTGTCGCCGGGCATGCACATCTCGACATTTTCGGGAAGATTGATGACGCCGGTAACGTCGGTTGTACGGAAGTAGAACTGGGGACGATAGTTGTTGAAGAAAGGTGTATGACGGCCGCCCTCTTCCTTGGAGAGAACATAGACCTGAGCCTTGAACTTGGTGTGAGGATTGATGCTCTTGGGAGCAGCAAGAACCTGGCCGCGTTCAACGTCTGTCTTGGCTATGCCGCGGAGCAGTGTTCCGACGTTGTCGCCGGCCTCGGCATACTCGAGTGTCTTGTGGAACATCTCCGTACCGGTAACGACCGTTTCCTGTGTGTCTCTGATTCCGACGATGGATACCTTGTCGCCGACCTTTACTCTGCCACGCTCGACACGGCCGGTGGTAACAGTGCCGCGGCCTGTGATTGTGAAGACGTCCTCGATGGGCATCAGGAAGGGCAGATCAGACTTGCGCTCGGGTGTCTTGATGAACTCGTCAACAGCATTCATAAGCTCCCAAATGCACTTGTATGCCTCGGCATCGGGGTCTGTGTCCTCGCAGTTTAGAACCTGCAGAGCGGAACCGGCAATGACGGGTGTATCGTCGCCGGGGAAGCCGTACTCGCTGAGAAGCTCGCGCACTTCCATGTCAACAAGCTCGAGAAGCTCGGGGTCGTCGACCTGGTCAACCTTGTTCAGGAAAACTACGACATAGGGAACGTTAACCTGACGGGCCAGGAGAAGGTGCTCACGGGTCTGAGCCATGGGGCCGTCTGTTGCGGCGATGACGAGAATTGCGCCGTCCATCTGTGCAGCGCCGGTGATCATGTTCTTTATGTAGTCGGCGTGTCCCGGGCAGTCGACGTGGGCATAGTGACGCTCTTTCGTCTCATACTCAACGTGAGATGTGTTGATGGTTATACCGCGCTCGCGCTCTTCGGGAGCCTTGTCTATCTGATCATATGCTGTAACCTGTGCAATGGAATCGGCGCCGAGTGAAAGAACCTTGGTGATGGCGGCTGTGAGAGTCGTCTTGCCGTGGTCGATATGTCCGATAGTTCCGATGTTGACGTGGGGTTTTGTACGCTGGAATACTTGCTTTGCCATTTTTGATATCCTCCTAAATCTGACTTTTTAATTAAAATTATTTTTATTATTTTAAAGGTTTAGCCTCTTTTGCCTATTATACCTTCACGAAGAGCTTTTGGCAACTCAATATAGTGACTGGGCTCCATGCTGTAGGTAGCTCTGCCCTGTGTTTTGCTGCGCAAATCCGTGGCGTATCCAAACAGGGTTGAAAGAGGCACATCTGCGTGTATTGCAACACTGCCGCGATTTATGTCGGTACTCGTTATCTGACCTCTTCTTGAGTTCAGATCGGCCATGACATCGCCCATACAGTTGTCGGGCGCGTTGACGGTGACTGCCATTATAGGTTCCAAAAGCGTGGGCGCCGCTTTTTCCATGGCTTCCTTGAAAGCCATGCTGCCGCAAATCTTGAATGCGAGCTCGGAAGAGTCGACCTCGTGGAACTGCCCGTCTACCAGACTGACCTTCACATCCACTACCGGGAAGCCTGCCAGAACTCCCGCATTCATGGCGCCTCTTATCCCCTCGTCTACGCTGGGAATGTATTCCTTGGGGATGGCGCCGCCCGTAATCTTGTTCTCGAACTCATAGCCCTTGCCCTCGTTCGGCTCGACAACGAGCTTGACCTGAGCAAATTGGCCGCGACCGCCTGACTGCCTGGCATAGCGCGTGGTGACCGTGGCTTCCTTTGTTATCGTTTCTTGTAGGAAACCTGGGGCTTGCCCACATTCGCCTCTACCTTGAATTCTCTGAGAAGTCTGTCGACTATAATCTCCAAGTGAAGCTCGCCCATACCCGCGATAATAGTCTGGCCGGATTCCTCGTCGACCCAGGTTTTGAATGTCGGGTCTTCCTCGGCAAGCTTGGTAAACGCCATGCTCATTCTCTCCTGACCGGCCTTTGTCTTGGGCTCGATGGCGATGCGTATGACAGGCTCGGGAAATTCCATGGATTCCAGGATTATCTGAGCTCTATCATCACTGAGAGTGTCGCCCGTCACGGTGAACTTGAGGCCGATGGCGGCCGCAATCTCTCCAGTGCGGACTTCTTCGACGTCTTCTCTGTGGTTGGCGTGCATGAGCAAAATTCTGCCTACACGCTCTCTCTTGCCCTTTGTGACGTTCATGACCGACTCTCCAGCCTTGAGTGTTCCGGAGTAGACTCTGAAGTAGGCAAGCTTACCGTGAGGATCCGACACAATCTTGAAAGCGATGGCCGAAAACGGCTCGTCGTCGCTTGCTTCTCTGGTCAGGACCTCGCCTGTTTTCGGGTCGATACCCTCAACGGCCGGAATGTCGAGAGGCGAGGGCATGTATGCCACTATGGCATCGAGCAGTTTTTGTACGCCCTTGTTCTTATATGATGTTCCGCATGTTACGGGTATCATATTGACGCTTACCGTAGCCTTTCTTATCGCGGCTACGAGCTTATCGCGCGGGACTTTCTCGCCCTCGAGATACATCTCCAAAATTTCATCATCAAAATCGGAGACAGCCTCGATAAGAGCGGTGCGGTACCCCTTCGCAAGCTCCCGCATATTCTCGGGAATAGGCTCTTTATGACTCTCGCGGCCGAGGTCGTCATCGTAGATTGTGGCCTCCATATCGACAAGGTCGACAATTCCGCAGAAATCTTCCTCGGCGCCTATCGGAAGCTGAATTGCCACTGCATTGGCCTTCAGACGCTCCTTCACCATTTCTATAACCTTATAGAAATCGGCGCCCATAATATCCATCTTATTTACATAGATAAGTCGCGGAACATTATAGTGGTCTGCCTGCCTCCAAACCGTTTCGGACTGGGGCTCGACTCCTCCCTTTGCACACAGAACCGTAACACCTCCGTCGAGGACGCGGAGACTTCTTTCGACCTCAGCCGTAAAATCGACGTGTCCGGGAGTGTCTATAATATTGATGCGGCAATCATTCCACATACAGGTTGTCGCGGCGGAGGTTATCGTGATTCCACGCTCCTGCTCCTGCTCCATCCAGTCCATGGTTGCCGTACCGTCATGAGTCTCACCGAGCTTGTAGTTCCTACCTGTGTAGAAGAGTATTCTCTCCGTCGTGGTGGTCTTACCTGCATCGATGTGAGCCATGATTCCTATATTTCTCGTGTTTTCAAGGGAAATTGTTCTGGACATATAATCTCCTGACTTACCATCTGAAGTGCGCGAAAGCCTTGTTGGACTCTGCCATCTTGTGGACGTCTTCGCGCTTCTTTACCGAGGCTCCGACACCGTTGCTGGCATCCATAATTTCGCCGGCCAGGCGCTCTTTCATCGTTTTCTCTCCGCGCCTGCGCGCGTAAGAGATGAGCCAGCGCAGTCCCAGAGTCTGGCGACGCTCGGGCCTTACTTCGATAGGCACCTGATATGTCGCTCCGCCGACACGGCGNGCCTTGACTTCCAAGCTGGGCATGATGTTGTTCATNGCTTCAGTGAAGGCCTCTAAAGGCTCTTTGCCGCTCTTTTCCTTAATAATGTCGAACGCATCGTAAATAATCTTCTGCGCGACACCCTTCTTGCCGTCCAGCATTACTCCGTTCACAAGCTTTGTTACCAAGACGCTGTTATATACGGGATCGGGCAATATTTCTCTTTTTTGTATGTTTCCTTTACGGGGCACTTATACTTCCCTCCTTCATTACGTGATGAGATAATCGGTACTCGAGGTTTTTGCCTCGTCTGTGCCCTGCAAAATTCTATATTATAAAGCAGGGCAAACTGCCAATTAATTATTTACTTTACGGCCTTAGGACGCTTTGCGCCATACTTAGACCTGCCTTGACGACGTTTGTCGACTCCCTGTGTATCCAGAGTTCCGCGGATGATATGATAGCGCACACCTGGAAGGTCTTTAACTCTTCCGCCGCGAATCATAACAACGCTGTGCTCCTGAAGATTGTGGCCCTCACCCGGTATGTAGGCTGTAACCTCATAGCCGTTTGTGAGTCTGACACGGGCAATCTTGCGCAGAGCCGAGTTCGGCTTTTTGGGTGTGGCCGTTCTGACTGCAGTGCAGACACCGCGCTTCTGCGGGCACGAGAGATCGGTCTCGGCGTTCTTTATCGTGTTCATATTCTTCTGCAGAGCAGGCGACTGAGAGCTGTAGGTCGTCTTCTTTCTTCCTTTTCTAACCAACTGGTTAAATGTCGGCATTTTCTTCCTCCTTTCCTGATTTTTACTGCCTCAAAATGAGGCTTTTAAGAAAAAATCGTTTGAGCATAATTATACTCAAGCGATTTTATACGATAGCATAATTTCACTTAATAGTCAAGCAAAACCCTGCTTTTATTTAAGTTTTTTCCCTTATTTTGCAGAAATAAACAGGCTTAGGAGACCTTGAGCATCTGCAGAACTCTCTTATATTCCTCGCCGCCCTCGGCATACAAAACCGGGCAATAATCGTTGGAGTCGGTTTTTCCGCTCAAAGAACACGGCATTATTATTGTGTCTCCGAGCTTCACCTCGCCCGCGCCGGAAACTATGACCTTTTGCTGAATTATGGCGGTGTCCTTATTATCGGGATTTGTGTGTCCGCCGTAGCAGAGATTGGAAAGCGAATAAATGATGACCTTTCCATTGTAGAACTCTATGGGATGGGGAACTTTGGAGTGGCTGCCCACAATGATATCGGCGCCCGCATCGACCATTGCTCTCGCCTGTGTCATGATAAGCTGTGAGGGCTCCGCCGCAGAATTCACACCGCAGTTCATGTAGACAATCTTGACATCGGCTTCGAGCGCCTTGAGCTGCTCTATAGCTTTTTGAACAAGAGTCTCGAGTTTTTGACCGCTTTCGACCTCGTTGAACGACACAACGCCCACTTTCAGACCTCTCGGGCACTCGTAGACTATCGGCGTGTCTCCATCGGTGTATTTGACGCCCTTAGCTTCGACAGCGGCAATCGTGTCTTTATATCCCTTTTCTCCGTAGTCTATTGTATGGCTGTTGGCAAGGCAGACGCACTCAATCGAACCCTCTTTCAGTATCTGCGCGTACTTCGGATCGGCTTTGAATTTAAACTGTTTTGCAGTCGGGGTGCTCCCGTCGGTAAAGGCGTTTCCAAGATTCACAAGCGTGAAATCATCTTTGCCGAAAAATTCCTTGATGTTGCTGAACGGATAGGAGTAGTTCTCTTTAACTATGTCGACAAAGCTGTTCTTGACGGCCCCCCATTCGTGAAGCTGCCCTAAGAGGCAATTCCCGCCCAAACTTATGGTGTAAATCTCCTCCTGGGGAGGCTCGGGCGTGGGCTCGGGCGTATCCGCCGGAGCCTCAATATTGATATTATCGCTCGGGCCTATTTCGCTGAGCCCGACGCTCGGAGATTCTATAGCAGGTTCCGGAGACTGGATGCGCGAGGTGCTCGAGTTAACACTGAGCATTGCCAGGCCTCCCAAAAGCAGCAGTATTGCAAAAAGGATCTTTTTCATTTCAATTAAAACCCCCTCTCGCTCGTTTCTATCTGATAATTTTATCAATAAATGTATAAAAAGTAAACTCTTTTTTAGATTCTAAGGCTGTTTCGACCACAGCAAGGTAATGTTTCGGCAGATATAAACTGCATACGGCTTTATTTGAGTTCTTTTCTTGAGGGACGAGGAATATCTATGTATAATGTAGCCGGACGACAATATCACGGGAGGCATTAAAATGCAAAAGAATATATCCGATTTTAAAACCGGAGAAAACATACAGGGTTTTTATGTAATCAGCAACATAGCTGTAAAGAAAAGCAGAACAGGGTCAGACTATCTCTCGGCAACACTNAGCGATCAAAGCGGCTCGGTGGACTTAAAAGCNTGGGACTATTCGGGNGANCTNAGCGCAGACGACAACGGCAGTATAGTAAAGGTGAGAGGAGTTGTTGAGGAATATAAGGAAAAGCCCCAGCTTCTTGCCGCAAGNTACGGCGGCAGCACCAACATCAGACTGCTGCGCGAGGACGACGATATTTCGGACCTCGACATTCTCCCCACCGCACCGATTAATCTTAAAGAGAGCTACGAATATATATTGAAGTCCATAAGTGAAATAAATGATCCTGACTACAAAAGGCTCTGTGAGGAGATGCTGAAAAGGCACGCGAAGGACTTTATTAAAATTCCGGCCGGACAGTTTGTCCACCACGACTTCATCGGAGGTCTGCTCATGCACAGCTCCAACATGCTCAAAATTGCGGAGTTTTTGGCCGAGCTCTACTCCGACTTTATAAATAAAGACCTGCTAATGGCGGCAACCCTGCTCCACGATTTTTCAAAAATCCGTGAATTTGAACTGAGTTCCGCAGGGCTTGTTACGAGATATTCGACCGAGGGAATGCTCTTGGGNCATCTTTATTTGGGCGCGCACGAGGTGGCTATTCTATCTGAGGAGCTCGGCATAGACAGAGAAAAATCCATGCTCTTAGAGCATCTGATTTTATCACACCACGGCGAGCCCGAGCACGGGGCAGCCGTGAGACCGCAGACGGCCGAGGCTGAGCTCCTTTCGATGATAGACTTGATTGACAGCCGCATGGAAATATGCCGCTCTGCGCTCTTGGATACTGCACCACAGAGTTTTTCGGATAAGATATTCGGACTTGATTACCGAAAAATCTATAGGCATGAGTTTGATTTAACCAGTGAGGAATAGCATGTTTTATTAATTTAAAGAAAAAGGCGGGAGCAGGAAGTTTTCGCCTTTTATTTATTTCGTACAGATTTTTTGAAAAATGCGCACTAAAATTCTCTCTCCTTTATCAGGGGAAAGCGGTTTTAAGAATCTAATAGTAATTTAGCGCTGTGAAAAAATAATACCCCAGTCAAAAACCCTAACGATTTTTGACTGCTCTGTTTATATGAGGGATTCAGCGATTAATATTCTAAACCTGTATTTTCTTTCTTTTATTCTAAAATACTCTTGTCCGCGCGGATTACGATGTGGCCCGCTTCCCCGCCGAAGTATTCTTTTGCAATATTTTCGTCTGCAAGGAGCACGCGCTCGCCTGTTGTTTTGTCAGCGACCAGTTTTTCGAGCTGGGCATTCGTCAGCAGGGTCTTTATAAGGACTTCCAAGTCCTTGAGCTGCTCCTCGGTGAAAGCTTTGACAGAAGCAAGCTCCAGCACATCGCCTTCTATTCCGACGATAATCCACTCGATGCCGTTTATAACAACCTTGTCGCCGATTTTATATGTCCCGTCAACGGCGGCTTTCGGCCCGGGCTTAGGTGCGGTAATAACATTTGTCGGCGCGTCCTTGTCCATATCTGCGCCCGGCTCATAAAATTCAATCCAACCCGTCGTCAAACCGCTTGTATCGGGCTCTACTTCCTCACCGTCTACGAACTGTCCATTTTCCCAATAGCCTCCGTTACCCATGCAGGCGCCTTTGCCAGGGTTTCTTTTGCCGCCCTGCGTTTTAATCCGAGCATCGCCGGACACGGTAAAATCGCTGCCCTTGCCTCCGCCGCCTCCGCCGATACCTGCGCCACCTCCGGTGAGGTTTGTTACACTGTCGCCTCCGGTGGCTGTGACAGAGCCACCGGTAATCTTGATATTGCTGCCGTTGCCTTTGTAGATACCATCTAAGTTGCCGTTTTTGTTGTTGCCGCCGCCGATGCCCGCAGCATTCCGGCCTCCTTTTGCCGTGACAGAGCCGCCGCTGATCGTGATATTGCTGCCATCGCCATCCGAGCCACCGCCAATGCCCGCGCCATGAAAGCCTCCTTGAGCTGTGACAGAGCCGCCGCTTATCTCGATATCGCTGCCGTTTTTGTCGCCGCCTCCGCCGATGCCCGCGCCTCTAACGCCTCCGGTTGCCGTGACAG
>JGI24710J26742_10003351_pt1 | contig 13634 bp, 7 predicted proteins | sample BioPla2DNA2_FD_26742 | JGI IMG/M metagenome (IMG submission 26742) | reverse complement strand
GCCCTCGGTCATATGCTGAGCCTTGCTCGTCACATCGGTGAAGCCAATGTCACCATGCGCCAAGGCAAATGGCTTAAAAAGCAGTATTCGGGCATAGAGCTTGCGGGTAAGACACTTGGCTTGATCGGCTTCGGTCGCATCGCGAAACTTCTTGCCCAGAAGTGCATTGCTTTGGGAATGAATATTGAATTCATAGCCACTCACGATCACGGCATCGATAGTGATACTTGCCGGCAAGTCGATAAGGCTTGTCTTCTGGAAGAATCCGATTTTATCTCGATCCACGTACCCTTTGCCGGAGGCAAGCCAATGATCGGTGAAGAGGAGATCAAACGAATGAAAGACGGCGTCTATATTATCAACTGCGCTCGCGGCGGGGTGATTGATGAAGATGCCCTCGTCGATGCCATTCGCTCCGGCAAAGTTGCAGGTGCGGCACTCGATGTTTTCGTGAATGAACCGTTTGACAACGATCGCATCGCGGAATGTGAACGGATCTCTATGACACCGCACATTGGCGCTGCGACGAAAGAAGCACAGGAACGTATCGGCGACGAGATCGTCGACATCATCAAGGAGAAATTTTAATGGCGATCGTAAGACCTTTCAAAGCAGTTCGACCCAGCCCGGGACACGCTGAAACTATAGCCTCGCTCCCTTATGACGTAATGAATCGTGAAGAAGCAAAGGCCATGACCGAGGGCAATCCTGAAAGCTTCCTTCATGTTGTCCGCGCGGAAATTGATTTTCCCGACAGCGTTGACGATTATGACGATGCCGTCTATGAGCGCGGTTGTAAGCGTTTGTATGAAATGATCGAAGAAGGCATCATGGTGCAGGACGAAATGCCGCAGTTTTATATCTATCGTCAGCTTATGAAAGGGCGGGTTCAGACAGGTTTGGTTGCGACGGTTTCCGTCGATGAATACCTCTCCAACGCGATCAAAAAACACGAGTTTACGCGCAAGGAGAAAGAAATAGACCGCACGCGTCACTTCGACACCTGTAACGCTCATACGGCTCCAATTTTCCTTACGTACCGTCACGATGAAAACATTCGCCGTGTGATCAACGATGTCATTAAGTACAACGATCCTTACGCCGATTTCAAGACAGAGGACGATGTCACGCATATCGTCTGGGTCATCGACGACCCCGAAATTGTCGCCAAGCTACAATCTCTTTTTAATGACGTAGGAGCACTCTACATCGCGGATGGACATCATCGTTCCGCGTCCTCTGTCAATGTGGCATTGAAGCGACGCGAAGCGTTTCCGGATGCGCCGAAAGATGCTGAGTTTAACTACTTTATGGCGGTCATCTTTCCGGACGATGATCTCTACATCATGGATTACAACAGGATTGTTTCAGATCTTAACGGGATGACGCCGGACGATTTTCTTGAGAAGCTATCGATGCTATTCGATGTAAAAAAAGTATCAAAAGCCTTTCGTCCGCACCAAAAAGGTGTGATGTGTATGTATCTTGACGGCGACTGGTATAGCGTCGTATCGCCGTCGACACTATTTGTGGGGCTCGACCTTGTTGAGCGCCTCGATGTTTCGGTGTTGCAAGATCGTGTGTTGGCGCCGCTTCTTGGTATCGATGATCCGCGCACTAATCCGCGCATTGACTTTGTGGGCGGCATTCGCGGGCTCGATGAACTGAAGCGCCGCGTCGATAAAGAAGGCGGTGTCGCGTTTGCGATGTGTCCTCCGACGATTGATGACCTTTTTGACATCGCGGACGCGGAGATGATCATGCCGCCGAAATCGACGTGGTTTGAACCGAAACTGCGCTCCGGTCTATTTGTTCATCTGTTATCCGACTGAAGCGAATACTCAACGTGTTAAGCACGGCCGGCAAATTATCTATCACAAAAGGTGTTGATGTTGCCGGCCGTTAACCGATTGCGTTATGCTGTGAAGACAAAAGTTTCGCCGACATGCAGATGAAGGACGTCGGTTTTTCTTCGAAAGGACGTCGTTTCTTGAACGCATTTTGTCTTCTTTTTCCTGAAAATGAACCGGTCATCGGGTTGGCGCCGATGGCCGGTTTTACGACGCCGGCTTTTCGTGGTTTGGCTGCCTGTTTCGGCGCGTCTTATACCGTGACGGAGCTTGTCTCTGCGCGAGGCATTACATATGACCGCGGGCTCTGCCGAAGTATGCGCTACCTTGCACCTCCTGATAGATTTCCCAATGTAACCTTTCCGGGGGTTTCAGGCACCGATGATGCGATACAGGATGCAGAGGGGCATTCTTTTTCGAACACGTATGAAAATGATGATGCGGCACAGAGAACCTTCGGGGGCGAGCCGGTCATGAAGAAAGATGTCTTCTTGAATAAGAATGGCCAATATGAGTACACATATTCTCGTCCATGGGGTATTCAGCTTTTTGGATCGGAACCGGCAGACTTTTCCACGGCAATCGACATTATTTTCGGAAAGCCTGAATTGCAATCGGCGGCATTTATCGACATCAACATGGGGTGCCCCGTTCCCAAAGTTGTCAGAGAAGGCGCAGGCGCATCGCTTATGAAAAACCCGATTCAGTGTGGGCGTATTGTAGAGGCCGCTGCGCGCGCTGCTTCGCGGTACGGACGATTTATCACGGTAAAGATTCGCTTAGGAGCAGATCAGTCATCCGTCAACGCACCCATCGTTGCGAAGACCGCTGTATCCGCAGGCGCAATGGCGGTAACTTGTCATGCTCGCACTGCAGACCAATTTTACAAAGGAACGGCGGATTGGTCGCACATCGCTCGAGTGAAGGAAGCGATCGATGTTCCGGTAATCGGGAACGGCGATATCGTGACGGCAGAAGATATTGTAAGAATGCACGAAATAACAGGCTGTGACGGGTTTGTTGTCGGTCGAGCCGCACGTGGTAATCCCCAAATATTTATGACGTTGCGCCGTGACCTTGAGTTATTGATAGTCCATGGTGAGAAAGGACGTTGTTCGTCGGAATTGAACGAACGCTCAATCCCGATCCCCCGTTCTGACATAGACAAGGACAGCGCCGACCAACAGTACGCAAAAAATGTTGACTTAACGGAGCATCATTCGTTTGAGTTGTCTGCCGAAGAATGGCTTCAGATTATGGTGGCGCAACTTGACGCGACGATCAAAAGATTAGGAGAGGCGGTAGGCGTGCGCGAAATGCGTTCTTCCTTTGCGTTCTACCTCAAAGACTTTCCGGGAGCTGCCGTCTTTCGCAGGCGCGTGATGGAGCCTGTAACGCGAGATGGAGTTGTCGCGGTTCTCCGCGAAGCCGCCAACGCGCGAGCGAAGTCCTCTTAATTATTTTATGAGGCGCTGCGCAAGATTGTATACCAACAGCGTGCAAGCTGTGTCCGAGCGCCTCTACGGTTGACAACAATGGTTTACCCATGTAGACTCGTATAATCTATGAGTACGCGCTGTGCTTGCCGCCTATAAAGGTAAAAGGTATCTGTTTCGCTTGACGGTAATTTTGAATGATGTAAACTGAAACTTGTAGCGCTGAATGTGCAGCATGGAACCAAGTAATCGATCTTTTAAATATTAAAAGCACCACCGTAAAGGATATCAAGTGCCATCACGGGAAGAGGACTTCAAACACGATATGAATATGGGTAGGAGTGCGCGCGTTTCGCGGATCGTCACACTCGTTGTTTCTGCTTATTTTCTGACCTGCTTTCTCTTCAGTTTTCGCATGAATCCCGCGGGCTATTTTTTCTCAACACTTGAAACGACACCGTTTAGCGCACTTTTTCAAGCCATTCTGTTTGCGATTTCGTTGATTTTCGTATTTCTGTTTGCGCATATTTTTAAGGAAGCGTCCGTGCGCCTTATCCTCCTTATTTCGATTCAGGCGTACCTTGCGATCAGTGCGCTCCGATGTGGAGAGCCGGCGTTTGTCGTAGGTTCTCTATTTGTCGGCATGGCCGTACTCTATCACGGTTACGCTGATATAAATGATCTTCACTCATCGCGAAGTCCATTCGGCACTTCAAATCGTAAGGAGCTTGACGCGAAAGACAAGAATAACCTCAATACGGCGGAAAATAAAACGTCTGATTCAAAAGCGCCCGGTGCGGCCGACGCATCAAATAAGGCTTTACAAGACAAAGTAACTTCTCGTATCAACCGCAGGCTCTTTATTGTGCTGTGTGTCTTATCCGCGATCATTCCAGTGGGTCTTGTTGTCTCTCGGCTCTTTTTCAAATCTTCCGGCAACGTGCCGAAAGAGCATGTTTTTTTCGGAACATCCGCAGGCTGGCTATGGGTCGCTGCATTTGGCGCTGCTATTATGGCAGCGTTCCTGTACATATCATTTAAAGAAGGCGCTGGAAGAAAACTCTCTCTTGAGCGTTCTCCGAGACTTAACGTGTTTCTTTTTCTTTTGGCGCTGATCCCCGCCGCAATGCTGATGATCATCATGGTGGCGCGCGTCAGCGCTTTCCTTTCACCGACGTACGACATGGGTATTTTTACACAAATGTTTCACAATATGAAAACGACGGGCGCGCCGATCACGACGTTGGAACGTGATGTACCGCTCTCTCATTTCAAAATCCACATGTCGCCCATTTTTTATGTTCTACTGCCTTTTTATGCGATCGCTCCGTCCACAGAGACCCTTCAAGTACTTCAGATTCTGGTCGTTTTATCGGGCGTCATCCCGCTCGATCTTCTAGCCAAGCGGTATTTTCGCGGGAGCAAAGCGTGGCGCCTTGCTGCGGCCGTCCTGTATGTTCTCCAGCCGGGTCTGCTCGGAAGCAATTTGTACGATCTCCATGAGAACTGTTTTCTCGCTCCGCTGACGTTATGGCTTATCTATGCCTGCCATACGAGACGCACGCTTCTTGTGGCGCTCTTTACTGCGTTGACGCTTATGGTGAAAGAGGATGCTGTTCTCTACGTCGTCGCTATCGCACTGTTCGTATTTTTTGGCGGGATATCCGCCGACAACCAATACCAGCGGCGCAAGGACTACATACATGGTGCAGTTTTGTTTGCAGGTGCCTTGATTTATTTTGCATGGGTTTCAACATATCTTAACAACGCCGGTTACGGCATCATGACGTATCGTTTCAACAATTTGATGATCTATAAGGAACTGGGCGTCCTTGGTATTATTCCTGCGATACTGCAAAATCCTGCATATTACTTGTCGACGTTCTGGACGACGGAGAAAATCGCCTATCTTCTGGTTGTATTGGGAAGTCTCGGATTTCTGCCGCTTTTTCAGAGGAAAGGCGCTCACTATTTCCTGATCATTCCGCTCATCGTCATGAATTTGTCCTCGAATTACACTTACCAGTATGATTTGCGGTTTCAATACCATTACGGGAGTGTCGCGCTCCTTGTTTTCATGGCGATGATGGCCGTGGCAAGTTATACTGAGCGTGCGTCAACAGCACTTTCCGTTTCGGAAAAAATGTCAGAGACAGTTTTGTCGCAACAGGGAGCGGCTGGTCGGGTACTTGGGGCGGGAGCCTTTAGCTCGCTGAATGATCGCGAGGGTGTACCGGTCACACATCGAACGGAGAGAAAAACGTCAGAGGCAGCGTTGCTAAGCCAGGAAGTGACCGGGCAAACGTCGGATGAAAAGGATTCAGCCCCTCCGGATAAACGTGCGCGCGTACCTGTCGCGCTTCCCGCGTTGAGAAAAACATCGAGGACGGCGCTATTACGCCACGGAGCGGCTGACCAGGCATCTTTTTCAGAGTACAATCGTTCGACTGGAGCAGAAGAAGTGACGAAGCCTGTCATGCAGACAGAACAACATCAAAGAAAGAACGATAATGATGGGCGACGACATGAACAGCAGATCGCAAGACCGTCCCAACAGAACGCCTTGCGACCGGGACTTCGTATGCCGTCATTCGCTTCTCCGCCCGCTTCACGACAGCCTGTCGCACCTTCGTTGAGGTATGAGCGTGATAACAATGAGCGTACAATTTCGCGCTCGTCACCAAAAAGTGCCGGTCACGCAATTATGCGCCAAACAGCGAACGAAGAGAATAATCAACGCGTCCAGTTGACTCGTATAGAAAAGAGCAGCCGTACTAACCGCGCAGACTACAGGCAAGATGAGAATCGCGTTCTTGCGGCGGGCGGTTTTGTACGTCCTCAGGCAGTAGAAGATGAGCTGTTGCCTAACAGCGGCACCGTTGATATGAGGCGACGCCACGCAGGAAAGACAACGTCTTCCGCGAAAACTGCCGTTGCATCAAAAGATCCGCGTTCCGTCCGGTTAAGGCGTGTGCTCGCTTTTGTGGTCGCATTTGCTCTATTTTGTGCCGCTTCACAAAGTCTCTTGTTGTTATCGGGGCGCCGGCCTACGATCGAATACGAGAAGACCTATCGCCAGAATTTGAACGCGATCAGACATTGCCTTGATCGGATTCCGAAAGAGGCGAGTGTCGGCGCCACAACTTTCTTCACGTGCCACCTTGCCGATCGCGCGGAGATTTACGATCTCGGATATCATAAGCGGTCGCTTGCGGACGGCCATCTTGAGTATCTCGTTTTTGATCAGCGCTGGTATAACTATTCAAATAATGAGGTAATGGAAAAGGCTTTGGAGTACGGTTATGTGAGAATGAGCGGTACACCTGAATACGTAGTAATTCTCAAATGGACCGGTGTAAGAACGCCTTGAATTATCGTATCGACATTTTGTTGCGACCACTCTGCTACGACGGTGTGATCGCCGAAATATCTTTGTTCTCATTCATTTCAGCGCCGTTCATGTTTTTCAAGGCTTTGATGCGCTATAATGGACAAAATTGTCTTTCTTGAAGGGGGAAATATGAAACTTACGACGGATAAAATCAGAAATATCACCGTGATGGGTCACGGCGGCGTCGGCAAAACGGCGTTTGTCGAAGCCGCGCTCTACTGCGGTGGCGTCATCGATCGCATGGGGCGGTCGAATGACGGCAACACTGTAACCGACTTTGACGCCGAAGAAATGCGCCGCGGCAACTCCATCAGCACATCGGTTGCGTGGTGCCGCTGGAAAGATTGCAAACTCAACTTAATTGACACACCGGGCGATTTCGATTTTCTAGGAGAACAAATTCTCGGCATGTTTGCGGGCGATACGGCTATGATCATCATGTCCGGAAAAGACGGCCTTTCGGTCGGTGCGGAGAAGGCGGTGCGCAATGCTGAATCGCAGAACATGCCGATTTCCTTCTTTGTGAACCGCATGGATGAAGCGAATGCTGATTTTTCGAAGACACTCGACGCGCTTCGTGAAGCTTACGGAGATCGCGTGTTACCGCTTTCAATCCCCATAAAAGACGGCGATCAGCTGATCGGAATCGTCGATGTTCTCAACCGGAAAGCGTTCACTTTCTCAGGCAAAAAAGGTGAGATGAAAGATGCTGAGATACCTTCAGACTTAGAAGATGTCATCGAATCTTACGTCGAAACCATCAATGAGCAAATTGCGGAGAATGACGAACACCTGATGGAAAAATACTTCGAAGGTGAGCCTTTTACACCGGATGAGCTGGCTCACGGCATGCGTCTTGCCATCACTTCCGGTTCAATCAAACCTGTGTTTGCGGGATCAGCTTCCGAGAACCTTGGCATATCGTTTGCTCTTGATGCAATTGCTCGTTATTTTCCTCTTCCGACATCACATCGTATTAAGGCGGTGAATAGAGCCGGTGAGGAAGTTGTGATCAACGCATCGCAAGACGAGCCTTTGGCGGCGTTCGTTTTCAAGACATTTGTCGACCCTTTTGTCGGTCGTATTTCGCTTTTCCGCGTTTTTTCCGGCGAAATTACAAGTGACGGCACGCTCTATAATGTGACGCAAGACGTGGAAGAGCGTCTGATAGGCCTTAACTTCCAGAATGGTAAAAAACAGGAGCCGACCGAGAAAATTGTAGCAGGCGACATCGGTTCCATCGCGAAACTATCCGAGACAATGACACTTCACACCATCGCGGACAAGGATCAGCCGGTCAAGATTATTCCCCCCGATATGCCGGCTCCCTGTATGACATTGGCCATTTCTCCGGTCAACAAGGGCGATGAAGAAAAGATTATGCAAGGTCTAATTCGCCTGAAGGATGAAGATGTTGTATTTGACATTGTCAACGATTCCGAAACGCGTCAGTTCCTACTGTCCGGACTCGGAGAAGTGCAACTTTCCGTTATCTGTGCGCGTTTAAAGTCGAAATTTGGAGTTGAGGCACAGTTGTCTGAACCACGCATAGCTTATCGCGAAACGATTCGCAAGACGGTGAGTGTGCAGGGACGACATAAAAAACAAACAGGCGGGCACGGCCAGTACGGTGATGTGTGGATTCGTTTCGAGCCCGGAGAGAATGAAGATCTTGAATTTGATGAAGAAGTGTTCGGCGGCGCCGTGCCTAAGAACTACTTCCCAGCGGTCGAAAAAGGTCTCCGCGAAGCCGTGGAGGAGGGACCGCTCGCAGGTTATCCCGTTGTCTTCCTAAAGGCGACGCTCTACGACGGATCGTATCATGATGTCGACTCGAACGAGCTATCATTTAAGCTCGCTGCCCGCTTGGCGTATAGAGAAGGTCTGCCGAAAGCCAACCCCGTTTTATTGGAGCCCATTGACAAACTGATGGTACACATTCCCGATACATTCCTGGGTGACATCATGGGCGACCTCAATAAGCGCCGCGGACGCATTATGGGTATCCATGCCGAGAGTGAAATTCCCGGTTACCAAGTGGTCGAAGCGGAAGCCCCGCGCGGCGAAATCGCGAAATACGCGACCGATCTGAAGTCAATGACACAAGGCAGAGGTTGGTTTACTATGGAATTCGTGCGCTACGAACAGATGCCCCAGCAGTTCGCTGATCGCGTGATCGCGGAAGCGGAAGCACGTCGCGAAGACCAATAAACCATATAAGTTTGAAAAGATGCGCCGAAATTTCCTTGAAGCGGAAGGCGCATCTTTCTTTTACTATCTGTTATCTTATTAGTCAGGACACGTAGTCAGGACACGTATCTTAGAAATAAGCTCTAAAGGAGACACGGGATCATTGCATGTCCCTATTCGCTGACATCTTATCAGCCGGAGTACCGCTTTTTCGGTTTGCGATGCTTTTTGCCGGATCGCTTTGGGCGAATCTTGTCTGGCCGCTCCTCTTTCTCGTAGCGACGATGCTTCTTACGGCTTTTATGAAATCGGTGAGATTTCTTCCGCAGACCTGTGATGACCTTGAGGATCGTCCGCGAGTACCTCTTTCCCTTTCCAGAAAAATGGAATTGAGCGATATCTTAGAGCGTGAAACCCGAACGGCCATCTTTCTTAGCATGGCTNCTTTTTTATTGGCTAGTACGCGCGTAGCGCTTCCTTCGTTTCTTGTGCTCACAGGGATGTTTGAGGGGCAGGCGCACGGTTGGATATCGTTTGGCTGGTACGTGCTGTCGATCCTTACTGTGCTCGTTATCGGTTTGGTGGTTCCTTTGCGCGCGGGAGGACGTCGCCGAGAAACGTTTGCTTGTGCCATTTGGCCTGTCATCTCGTTTCTTCTTTTACTAGTCCGTCCTGTCGACCGCCTTATTTTTATGACGGCAAGCGGCATTATGAAGGTGCTCCGCTTAAAAGACATTAAGGATCGCAGTCAGATTCTGACGGAAGAAGAAATATTGAATATACTGGGCAACGATAGCGGCGAAAGTGACTTTGAGACCGATAACATTGAATACATCGAGAACCTGTTTCAGTTTGACGACAAGGTTGCTTCTGATGTTATGACGCACCGTATAGAGATCGATGCGCTTCCCATTGATACTGATTACGAGACGACACTCAACTTCATTCGAGAGACTCGACATACGAGATTTCCGATTTATAGCGGTACGGTAGACAATATCGTCGGAATTCTGCACGTTAAAGATCTTCTTTTCGTAGAGCAGGACGATCCCTTTTCCTTGGAAAAAATGATGCGCGAGCCGTGGTTTACACCGGAATCGCGCAATACACACCAACTGCTGCGCGAAATGCAGAAAGAGCACGTGCAGATGGCCATCGTTATCGATGAGTACGGCGGCACGGCGGGGATGATCACTGTTGAAGACTTGGTCGAGCAGATTGTTGGCAACATCGAAGACGAATACGACGATGACGAACAAGAAATGATCCGTGTCGCACCGGACACATGGGTTGTTGCCGGGTCATATCCGATCGACCGATTAGCACGTGAAACAGGCGTTTTCTTTGGCGAGGATGAATTTGATTCAACGGCCGGATTCGTTATCGAGCGACTTGACCGCATTCCTGAAGAAAATGAACATGCGAGCATCACTTTCGGTTCCCTGACTTTCGACGTCATGTCAGTTATAGATAACCGAATCGCTTGGCTACGCGTAACACGTGCTTCCGATGAAAATGACGTCGAAAGGTATGAGAATGACTGATTCGAAGAAGCAACCTCTCCTTCCTGTTAAGGTAGAAGCAATTTTTTTCGATTTAGATGGAACGTTGGTCGACACTATCCCTCTGATCGTCGCCTCTCACCGCCATACTTTTAAAAAATGTCTAGGCTGGATTCCCGATGAACCGACCATTCTCAACACGATCGGTGTGCCCCTTGAAAAAACATTTGAAGAATATGGCAAAGACTTAGCCGATGAGATGCTCGACGAATATCTAAGCTGGAGCACTCCTCGCATGTCGGATATGGTTGAGATTTTCCCCGGCGTTGTCGAAACGCTGGTAGAGCTTAAGCTGCGCGGTTTTACCCTTGGTATCGTTACGTCGCGCCGTCGCGCCGGCGTAGATGTGTTGATGGAGAAGTACGACTTAGAGCGCTATTTTTCAGTGTGCGTCAGCGTCAACGATCCGGAACGTCCAAAACCGTTTCCGGACCCACTGAATCTTGCGATGCGCCACGCCGGCATAGTCGATCCTTCACACGTTCTATATGTTGGTGACAGTGTGCATGATATACACTGTGCGAACAATGCCGGCACGCTGTCATGTGTGGTGAACTGGACGGCAATGGATAAAGAGGAGCTTTGTGATCTTAATCCGACTTTTTGGATTGATCGCATGGAAGATCTTCTTGAACGTGTTGAACTTTGTTCGCCTCTCTCAGAGTCATAATGCCTTTTAACCAAGTCGTAGAATTATACTGCTTATTCGTTGTCGGCTTGCGATATATTGCTGTGTCGCTCGTCGATTGTAATGGGTATGTTTTAATGTGAACGGGACAAAGTATTATGAGTGGAGCGCGTTTGTTTTACGCAAGTTTTGATAACTTCAGGTCGAACCTTTTCCTGTTCTTCTTCAGTGTGATAAACTTGACATCGTGCTTGAATATTGTTTTTTATGGCAAAAGCAGTTTCGAAGGAGAAGTCCGTTATGGCAAAGAAAGAATCGAACGAATCGACAGAGTGGAAGGCTCAAGTGGAACGCGCAGAGCGCAAGGCGCGCATTGCGCGCATGAAAGGGAGCCAAGGCAAGAAGAAAAAGATCGGCTCACATCGCATCTGGAAAAAGGTGCTGTTGATCACAACTGTCTGCCTTTTAGTGATTCTTTTAGCCGGCTGGCTTGTCATCCGTTCAGGGATCGTCGTTCGCAAAGTCAGTGCGCTGACAGTGAATGGTCGTCAATTCTCTGCAAGTGATCTCAACCTCAGTATCGGCAATATGGCGGTCAACGCTCAGCTCGGCCTCATTTTTACAGATGAATTTCAGGAGACGCTCATGTCGCCGTCACCTTATGCTCCGGATCAGACATTGCGCGATCTTTTGATTGAATCCGCTGTTTCACAGCTCGAATATTTTGCCGCGGCTTCTGCCGATATGGTAAAAGCCGGATTTAAACTGACCGATGAGCAAGACAAAGAAATAAAAGCGGCGCTCGATGCTTATGAGAATCAAATGCTTCAGCTTTCGGAACAATCCGGTCGTTCCGTGACGTCAATTCTGGAAATGTACTACGGTCCCGGTACACGCCTAAAAGCGGTTCAGAGCAACATGGAGGAGAATATGAAAATCTCTTACTATATGAATTCGATCCGCGAGGCGGCAGACGTTTCTGATGAGAAGGTCGCCGCTTATTACGACGAGCACCGAGAGGACTACGATCTTTTCTCTTATTACCTTTATGATTTTAAGCCGGAAGACAGCACGCTTGAGGGAGATGCGCTCACTGAAGAGCTTGATGAACTGGAAGCAAAGGCCAACACCGCCGCTGAATCGTTGACCCTGAAACCCTTTGTTGAAGCTGTGAGCGATCAGCTTTCGGAAGAGGAAGCCAAGAAACTTCTTGAAAGCGAAGACTCACTTCTTCAACGCAAGAAAAAGGCTGCCATGCTCACAACACTTTTTGATTTTGTGAACGACAGCGAACGCAAAAAAGGCGATCACAAAGTGATTCGAAGCGCCACACACGTCACTCTAGTTGAATTTGTGTCACGTGAAAAAGACGATTTCCATCCTTATTCCGTACGCCATATTTTGATTTCAAAAGAGGAACACGATAGTACGCAAGAGTTGACTCAGGCAGATTACGATTTGCTGAAAACAGAAGCGATAGATGTTTTGAATACTTTTAAGTCCGGCGATAAGACAGAAGACTTTTTTGCTCAACTTGCTAAGGAAAAAAGCAAGGATCAAGGCAGTGCAGCAAATGGCGGTCTTTATGAGAATATCTCGTCCGCGCAAAGTGCTCAATTTGTGAAACCGTTCCGTGAATGGTGTGAAGATGCCTCGCGAAAACCGGGAGATACCGGACTTGTAAAGACTCAATTCGGGTATCATGTAATGTATTTCCAAAGCCGCGCCGACGAAGCGGAATTGATCGGTACGATCCGCGAAACACTCCGCGACGAACACGTAAACGAATGGTCCACTGTCATCATGAATGATGTGAAAAGCGAGCGGCATCCGTTCGGCATGAAATTTGTCGGTCGCATCCATTTCTTTAAGGCTCTTTTCAGCAAGGAGGAAAAACCTTCCTCCGAAGAGACATTGTTCGAAATTAGCTGAGACAACAAATTGTATGCAAAAAGCTCAACGGTGGAAAGCTCCGCCGTTGAGCTTTTTGATGCCATAAAAAAATGACCGTTGACGGACGGCTTAAAGAGTGGTAGTATAGTTTGATGTGTCGCTCAACCTGCTTTGGCACCTGAAATACAAACGAATGTTTCTCTGTCTTAAGGCGGCTCGACACCGCAATTATATCATGCAAGGAGATATCGTCAATACCGGTTTGACGCTATCTCCATTATCGACCGGTTTTGATTTAGTGAGGTGATCGCTGATGGTTAAGCCCGTTCAGTACGGACGCGTCCAGAGAATGTCTTATTCTAAGATTGATGAGATCCTCGAGATTCCCGATTTGTTGGAAATCCAAAAAAGCAGCTACAAGTGGTTTCTTGACGAAGGGCTGATGGAAGTCCTTGAAGATGCTTCTCCGATAACCGATTTTTCGGGGGATATTGAGCTTTCTTTTATTGATCGAGAATTCGACGTCGATAATCCGACGTATTCCATTGAGGAATGCAAAGACCGCGATGCAAATTACGCGGCTAAAATGTACATGACCGTTCGGCTTCATGACCGTACGAACGACAATATTAAAGACCAAGAAGTTTATATCGGTGAATTTCCGATCATGACAGAAACGGGCAG
>JGI24710J26742_10003347_pt1 | contig 13645 bp, 14 predicted proteins | sample BioPla2DNA2_FD_26742 | JGI IMG/M metagenome (IMG submission 26742) | reverse complement strand
CTAGTCCTTCAAAATTAGGAAAGAGAGAATATTACTATGAATATTAAATTGCAGAATATTAGTCATAGCTATCAAGATGACAAAAAAACAATTAGAATATTTGAAAACATGAGCTTAGATATTCCAAAAAATAAGATAACCATGATACTAGGCCCCTCTGGTTGTGGTAAAACCACTTTGATTAATATTTTAGGAGGACTTTTAAGACCGCAGTCAGGTGAAGTTTACTTTGATGATATTTCATATTATAAGCTTGCGAAAAAACACCAAGATGAATTTCGTGCTAATAATATTAGTTTTGTTTTTCAAATGTATCATTTAATACCCGATTTAACAGCTATTGAAAACGTACTACTCTCAATGCACATGGTAAAAGCTTCTAAACAAGAAAAAATAATTATCGCAAATAAATTATTAGACCAAGTGGGAATGCTTGAATACGCACAAAGAAAGCCCTTTAATTTCTCGGGTGGTGAGCAGCAGCGAATTGCAGTTGCAAGGGCATTAGCAAACGATGCCAGCATAGTTATCGCTGATGAACCTACTGGAAATTTAGATACGGAAAACGGGGATTCAATAATTGAAATTCTCTGCAGCTTAAAGGAAAAACAAAAAACCATTATCATAGTAACGCATAACGAAAATTATATAAAGTATGCTGATAATACAATCAATTTAGGAGAAAGGAGATGTGATTAAATGTCTATTATTCAATTATCGCTTAATAATATTAAAAATAACATTGTTAAATTTATTATTTTCTCTATTATTTTAGGTCTGATGTTTTCACTTGTAACCTTTTCCTTTAATTTTAATAACTCTCTAAAATCATCTTTATCTAAGCAGTTAGATGCTTTAGAGTCACAAAATTATATAGATGTATCTCCACGTATAATAAATGATGATTTACCTGTATCCATATTAGATACTATCCGTTCCTTTGAAAATGTCGAAGGGGTTCAGCCTAGGTATCAAATAGCTGCACTGCTTGAAGAAAGTGAAGGAGTGCCGATTTATAATGTTCAAATAGATGGATTAAACAGTAATTCATCCTTACCTGATTTTACATATAACGGTGAAGAAGGCATAATACTACCTGATTTAAAAGTGAATTTAAATAGGGAAGTCGCCTTAAAGGACTATATAGGAAAAACTCTTAGAATCGTATTTGATATATATGAAAATGATGAAATAAAAAGCGAGGTTATAGAGGCAAAGGTAATCGGCGTTTACACAACTTCAGGTGATATGGAGCAAAATCCATTGTATTTATCTTCTGATTTATTTAAATCTATGTACTCTAAAATATATCCTGACACGCAGCCAGCTGTTAAAGGTGCTGTCGTCTATGTAGATAATATTAAAAATCTAGATTCTGTTGCATTACGGATCGAGGAGCTGGGACTTATAGCCAGCTATGGACTAAAAAATATGAAGGATTATTTTAATTCGCTTGAAACTATAAAAAATATTATATCAATTGCCGCATTTTTGATTATAGCACTACTTTTACTGCTGATTATTCAAAATCTAATTAGCAATGTGGAAAAAAGGAAAAAAACTATTGGTGTTATGAAAGTGTATGGCTATTCTAATGCAAAAATTCTTAGTATGGTTTGCTTTGAGGTTTCATTCTATATTATATCATCTATCATTATTTCGCTCATTATTACTTTTTCTACTCTGCCCTTAATCAAAGATCTATTATCAAATATTTTACAAGGTGAATTTTACACCCTTAATTATATCACCTTTGTATACATTGTTATAATTGGCTTTGCTATTGTTAATCTAGCTCTTATAAAACCATATATCAGAATAAAATCTAGTGACCCTATTAACATTTTATCCCAGCCTTCTTAAAGGAGAGTATTCATGAAAAAAATTATTCGTAAAAACATAAATTTGCCATATAGCCTGCACGACTCCTCTATTATTCATTTTGAGGCTAAGGAAGATAAGCTGACCTTTCAATTTAAATCTGGAATTTTTAAAGCTGTTGAACCATATTCTGAGGTTAAAGGAAATGTTATATTTGAAAATGTAGATTGGGATTTCAGCTATATTTATTTGCTTTCATATAAAGACGTTCTATGTGGAAACTGTGGGAACTTTTCAGGCGAAAAAATTTCTCTACTGGATTTTATAAACAAGCATAAAGCTAGTAGCTTAAAATTTGATATTATTGATGAAACCTACGGATATAACAAGTCAAAATTTAATGGATTTATTTCATTTTCAGATACCCGTATGTATGAATGTTTTATTGAAATATATCATCTTGGAGATATGCATTATTACTTAGATGAATAAATAAACCTAATAACCCCCAGCCAAAAATGATTTTGGCTGGGGGTTATTATTAAAATTTAAATTATTATTCTACGCCATAGGTTTTTCTGTATTCCTTCATCTTATCAAGATATTGTTTACCTTCAATAATTCCATCCTCAATAGCTTTTATAATATCCTTTACAGTTACAATTGGAAAAACCCAAATTCCATGCTCTTTATAAATTTCCTGCACAGCAGAAAGCTCCCCACTTCCCTTTTCCATTCTATCAAGAAGAATTACCATTCCCTTTATATCTACATTTGCCTGAGATTTCAGTATAGGTAAAACCTCTCTTATAGCTGTGCCTGCTGTGACGACATCTTCAATAATAACTATTTTTTCACCGTCCACAAGCTTCTTTCCTACAATTGTACCGCCTTCGCCATGATCCTTTGCTTCCTTACGATTAAAGCTGATATTTACATCCAAACTGTATTTATTATTTAGTGCTGTTGCTGTTGCAGTAGCTAAAGGAATCCCTTTATAAGCGGGACCAAAAAGCGTTTGCGGATGCAAATGGTTTTCTAAAATACATTGAGCATAATATTCACCTAGCTTTGCTAATTGAGCACCTGTATTAAAGTTTCCTGCATTAAAAAAATAAGGTGCTTTTCTTCCGCTTTTAAGCGTAAAATCACCAAAAATCAAAACCCCGCTATCAGCTGCAAACTTGATAAAGCTTTCTTTATAATTCATTTTTTTCTCCTCTACTTAAGTTATATTTAGCTTATAAAATTATACCATGATTTTTTATATTGGTCAATAAAAAAACCTCATGAAAAACATGAGGTTTTTTATAATCATTAATATGCACCTTTGGACTTTAAAACAGCCGAAAATGTTTTAAAAATAATCTTTATATCGGTCAAAAACGAGCGTTCTTTAATATACTTTAAATCAAGCTCAATCAAATCATCAAAGTTTAGATCACTGCGTCCGCTTATCTGCCAATAGCAAGTTATTCCCGGCTTCACTAACAAGCGTTGAGCCTGATACTCAGTACACTGATCTTGCTCATAGGTAACAAGAGGGCGTGGTCCGACAACACTCATATTTCCGATTAAGCAATTAAATAGCTGCGGCAGCTCATCTATACTTGTTTTGCGTATAAACGCACCAATTTTTGTAACCCTTGGGTCCTTAGCAATCTTAAACAAAGGTCCATCAGCCTCATTCTGATCAAGCAGCTCGTTACGTCTTTTTTCAGCATCAACATACATAGAACGGAACTTATACATTTTAAAGACTTTTCCATCCTTACCCGTCCTATTTTGAACAAAGAAAACCGGCCCTTTATCACTGAATTTTATAATTAGTGCAATAACTAAAAGCAATGGTGATAAAACGATAATTCCTAAAAGCGATGCCACAATGTCAAAAGCTCTTTTAAAGAACTCATAAACAGGCTTGCTTTCCACATTTATTTTAACACCTTTAATAATTGCATTGTCGCTATTTTTAATATCGACAACCTCTGAGGATATATGTATGCTTCTTACATTGACGTTTATAGCAGTGTTAGTTGTGTAATCCATCATGACCTCCTGAAAATTAAGCTCTTTTGAAATATAATAAAGCGATATAGAGCTTATGTACTTATGTAAATATAATAAAAAAGTAATTTACTATTTTAGTTAAAATAAGTGCTTATATGACTGAGAGTATCAAAAGACCAGCTAAAAAGCACCTATCGTTTCAAGAGTAGTCATTCAGTTTTAAAAAAAGTTTCAAATAAAATATAATATTTTTTACACAAACTTTATTCAAAGCTGTCTTCCTCATCACGAGAATTAAACAGTTCTACAAGCTTAATCATTTCCTCCTCAGTTAGAGATGCTCCTTTTCCCATTTTAGCATGGTCAGGTGCCCAGTCACGAATATCATATTTAGGGTCACGGTCATTCCAGCTAATAAGATTAAGCTCCTTTGTCCAGCCCTTTGCGTTTTCTGAAATAACACCAAGCTCTTTCACTATTTCATATTTAAATTCTGCCATAATTAAATCCTTTCTTTTATGTATGATTTTTTTACTATATTATTTAATAATATAATTTGCATTTTATCATTTTTTATTCTTTATTTTCGTTTCATCAGCAATGGCAATTCCATCAAAGATAGCAATATGCTTTGGTGGAATTTTCTTGTTTATATGTAATTTTCCAAAGTACCAGCGGCTATAATCAATTTTTTTGCGTAAATCATCTAAAAATGAATTAAGCGTAGTCCTATCTTCATTTTTATCTATCTCAATAAATTCATTGATTAGTGCCGGAGGCTCATGCGTTATAATAAAATCTACCTTATTATTTACCTTTTCCAAGTTTTGGTATGCAGTATCGATTTGCTCATTGGTAGGAACTTCATCAGCCCACCAGTTTACATTGCTGATTCTATCAGAGGCATCGACCTCCCTTTGCGCTCCCCCAAAAGTAAAAATGCGTTTCCCTGCTATATCATATACCTGCCCTCTTAAAAGCTGTCTAAGTTTTCCCCCTAAATGTCTAACCTTTCCTCCGCACCATTCATCAACCTCATACTCATTAAGTAAGTCATAGTTGTCATGAGAACCTTCAACAAAAAGAATATTATACTTTTTTCTCATAAGCTTTTTTAAAATTTTCTTTTCTTTTTTGCTGCCGTCCCAAAGAAATCCAAAATCACCACAAATAATAAGTGCATCATTCTTTTTTAATTTCTTCAATACCGGAGATTTAAACCTATTTATATCTCCATGCGTATCACCCGTTATGAAAATCATGATACCACCCTTTTAAAAAATTTTTTTAAACCCTTTAAAATAAAATGTTTTTATGATATAATAATCTTTAAGGATTATAATAAACTTATGCCCAACGGCTCGTCGCTGACAACCGCCTTTTTATGGGCGTTATATCATGAAAGCTTTGTTTCATAATATAATAATCATAACCGACTTTTATAATCTCATTCCAAAAATTAGGATAAAAACATATTCCGACTTTACTCATAATATATATAATATATCAAAAAGGAGATTTTGTCTATATGCGGAGCATAAAAAAATTAGTTTTAATTCCGGCTTTTTTTGTATTAATCAACATATTATCAATCAATATTCCTGTTTCAGCCACTGTTGACCCCGGCTTTGAGCTTGAAAGCAAGGGTGTGTATATGGCTAGTCTTGACAGTGATGGTGATGTTATTTATGCCAAAAATGAAAATACAAAACTCCGACCTGCATCAACAGTTAAAATAATGACTGCTATCTTAGCACTGGAAATGGAAAGTAATCTTGATAAAATTGCTACAATTACATATGATGCCTTTGATGAATTTCATGGGAACAATCCTAATTATCAAGGTGCATCTCAAGCGTTGATCGAGCCTACACAAAAAAATATCACGTACAGAGATTTAGTAAATAGTCTTATGCTTGCTTCAGCGTGTGAATCGGCTAATATTCTTGCCTATAATTTAGGCGGGAATAGTATCCCTAATTTTATAAAAATGATGAATGATAAGGCTCAGGAAATAGGTGCTGTAAATACTCATTTTGCAAATCCTCATGGGCTTCATCACGAGGGAAACTATACAACAGCCTATGATTTATACTTAATTACAAAATATGCAATCGAAAATGTTCCCGGATTTATGGAAATAGTTGAAAAAACCACGTATAAAATGCCCCCTAATAAAAACAATCCCAACGGATATAATATTTCATCAACAATAACTATGCAAAATGCAGGAAGTGACTTTTATTATGAAGGTGTAAAGGGAGTAAAAACAGGAAGTATAAATTACTTTTATGAGCTTGATGATGAAGGAAATCCGACAGGAAATAAAGAGGCAGGCTCACGCTCTTTAGTTACCACTGCTACTAAAAATGGCTATTCCTATATTATTGTTACGCTTGAATCACCCTTTTTTACTGAAAACGGCGAGAAATATACTGCCTCAGCAATTAACGACCACACTAAATTATATAACTGGGCATTCACAAACTTTAAAAGAACTTTAGTTATAGAAAAAAATGAAGGCATAGAAAACGTAAAGGTTTCTAAGGGAAAGGATAAAGATGAAATTGAAGCAATAGCTACCGAGGATTTATATTATATACTTCCCTCATATCTTGATAAAAGTGCTGTAACAAGAGAAATTTCATTTGAAAAGGAAATTTATCCTGCACCGATTGAAAAAGGGCAGTCCTTAGGTATTGTCAAGCTTTTATACGGAGGTAAACAAATAGGCGAGGTTCAGCTTGTTGCAAAGGACAGCGTTGAACTGTCAATGATTGAGGAATATAAAGAAAGAGCGAGTGAAATAATTGATTCAGGCTGGTTTAAGGCGAGTATAATTATTTTATTTCTTCTAATATCCACATTTTTAATAGCAAGAACAATACAGCGTGAGAAAAAAAGAAAAATGGCTAAATTTAATAGAAAGCGTCGCAAATAATGACTATTAATATTATAGCACTGGGAAAGCTAAAAGAAAGATATTTGCATGATGCTTGTAAAGAATATTTAAAGCGACTTTCATTTTTGAAAATTAATATAATTGAAATCTCACCTATACGCTTATCAGAAAGTCCAAGTGAAAATGAAATTTTAATTGCTCTGCAAAAAGAAGGAAATGAAATCTCAAAGCATATGGCAAAAGGGTCTTATACTATCTGCCTTTGTATAGAGGGAATGCAGATGGACAGCCAAGCTCTTGCTAATACTATTGAAAAAATAAGCTGTGATAATTTTTCTAATGTTAATTTTATTATAGGCAGCTCCTATGGAATCAGTGAGGCTATAAAGCAAAAGGCTAATATGCTGTTAAGCCTTTCAAAAATGACTTTTCCACATCAGCTGGCACGAGTAATGCTTTTAGAACAGGTATACCGCGCATTTTCAATTATTAAAGGTTCGAAATATCATAAATAGGCGTTTAAATCAGTGAAATTTATATTTAATTGTATTACAATAAAAATCTATAAACAAAAACAGAAAGTTTTATATAAATTTAACAAAAAATCATTACAAATAAGAAACATTGTTTTCAGATTAAATACAATTGACAAAAATCTGTTGACAAGCTTAAGATATTGCTGTATTATGTATGAATGAAAGGTTATGCTTGTTATTGATAACAATTATTGATATTCAATAATTTATTAACAGTATAGCCATAATTCTATTGAAAGTGGTTTTTTTATGAATTTTGAAAAAAAGCTCTGTATGGGGTGCATGAGTGAAAAAAATTATGAGGGTAATTGTAAAATCTGCAAATATGCTGAAAGTACTCCTCATTTGCCTTCATATTTAGCACCAAATACTATTTTATGCGACAGATATATAGCAGGAAAGCTCATCAGTTATAATGGTGAGGGTGCCTTTTATATTGGATTTGATACGGTTACTGAAAGAAAAGTAACCATTTATGAGTATATGCCCGATACCATCTGTACTCGCCATAAGGGCGAGGATTTTATCGACGTAAACAATGGTAAAACTGCTCTATATAAAACTTATATGTCCGATTTTTTAGAGCTTCATAAAACCTTAATGAAATCCCGTGGTATGACTCATCTGCAAACTGTGCTTGATATTTTTCAGGAAAACAACACTGCCTATGTAGTTTTTGAGTATATTAACGGAATCACTCTAAAAACCTATTTGCAAAACTCTGCCGGAGAGCTTTCTTGGGAACAGGTAAAAGAGCTTTTTCCTCCTATTCTTACAACATTAAGTCTTATCCATAGTGCAGGGATTGTGCATAGAGGCATCAGCCCTTCTACAATAATAGTTACTGATGAAATGCAGCTAAAAATTACTGGATTTTGCATTTCAGCTACACGTACTGCAAATAGTGAGCTTGCTGGCGAATTATTCGCCGGATATGCAGCACCCGAGCAATATTCATCATCGGAATGGCATGGTACTTTTACAGATGTATATGGAATATCAGCTGTTTTTTATAGAGTTCTTACCGGTGTTATGCCGCCTGAGGCTATCGGAAGACTAAGTAATGACAATTTGATAGAACCTGCCTTAATAAATAGAAATGTGCCTGATAATGTATCAAAGGTGCTTATATCAGGATTAAAGCTTGACCCACAGGCAAGAATCAGGACTATCACTGAGCTTGTGGATAAGCTATTTGAAAAACCAAGGCACATACCTATTGAAACAGTAAAAAAACAAGAAAATATTATATCTAATATAAAATCACCAAAAGAAAAGCCAAGTAGTAATGATAAGGTTAATGAAAATAAAAAAATTATTATTTTTTTAAGCGTCTTAGCCGCTGTAATTGTTATATTTATTATCAGTCTGATAATATCCAGATTTCTGCCTGATAATAATGACAGCAGCTCTTCCTTCTATGATTCCACAGCTTATACCGAGGAAACGCAAAGTACTACTCAAACGGAGGCGGATACTACTCCACAGGTCAGCGAGGTTACTCCAACTATCTATGTGCCTGATTTTTCAAACAGACAATATTATGAAACCGTCGCTAACTTTGAAGGTAAGCTAATCCTTACAAGCAAGCCTGAATATAATGATACTGTTCCTAAAGATTTAATTTTCGAACAAAGCATTAAAAAAGGTGAGATTGTGCCTATTAAAACTGAAATTATCGTCAAAGTAAGTTTGGGACCATCTAAAGTACCTTTGCCCGATTACAAGGATACTAAGGCAGATGACTATGTAGAAAAGCTTAATGACGCTAAGATCCTGTTTGAATTAGTTAAAGTAAAAAGTAATGACGTTCCCGACGGATATGTGCTTAAGACTAGTAAAGATGATAGTAANCCTNNNGATGGTATTATAAAGGTTGATGTTAAAAATAGCGAAAAAATAAAGGTATATGTAGCTGAAAATTTTAAAGAAGATAATAGTAGCGAGGAAAGCACTTCAGCAGAAGAATAGGAAGTATATGGACTTAAATAATCTAAAACTGATAAGGAATGAAATTGACAATATAGACAGCGAAATTTTAAAGCTGTTTATTAAGCGTATGGCATTGACAAAAAATGTTGCAGATTATAAGAGAAAAAATAATATGCCTATTTATCAAAAAGGGCGAGAAAACGAGGTGCTTGACAGGATTTCCTCCTTATCTCCAAAGGAATACGAAAAAGGTGCAAGACTATTATTTGCCAATATCATGGATATTAGTAAATCTTTACAAAACGATATTTTAGGAGATGCTAAATCCTTTTTAGAACAAGCAAGGCTTGATACTTCCCCATCTGTTGCTTGTCAGGGTACAAAGGGCTCATATTCACAAGCGGCATATGAAGCATTATTTGAAAGTAAAGGCAGCTTACAGTTTTGCGAAACCTTTGAGGAGGTTTTTAAAGCTGTTGATGCCGGAAAAGTCGATTATGGCATACTCCCCATTGAAAACAATACCGCCGGCGATGTCGCACAGACATATGAGCTTTTAACTAAATATAATATTTATATCAGTAAGGCTGTGGCTATTCAGATTAATCATGTTCTAGCAAGCGTTGAAGATGCTGAATTTTCAGATATAAAAAATGTATATTCCCACGAGCAAGCATTAAGGCAATGCAACACATTTTTCAGTGAAAACCCTCAGCTAAGCCCTAAAGTGTATAAAAATACTGCAATAGCTGCCAAAATGGTAGCCGAAAGTAAGGATAAGACCATATCTGCAATATGCTCAGCTTATAGTGCTAAATTATATGGGCTGAAAATATTAAAAACTAATATTTCCAATACAGAAAATAATTTCACAAGATTTATCTGCATTTCAAAGCAGCTTGAAATTGAGGAAAATGCTGATACAATCAGTGTTGCTATTTCCACTAGAAACGAGCCTGCCTCTCTTTATCGTCTGCTAACAAAATTTGCAGTAAGCGGGCTTAATTTAACTAAAATAGAGAACAAGCCCTTACCTGCCACTGTCAAAAAAGAGCATGAGTTTGATGTGCTTTTTTATCTGGATTTTACTGGCAGCGTAAAGGATTCTAGCGTGGCAAAACTTATTTCAAGCCTTGAAAGCGAAATGAAGTATTTTAAGTTTTTAGGAAACTACAAAAGCATCATTAAAAGATAGGCAGGGGGATGGCTATGAATGTTAAGGTTAGTTCGACAAGTACAGTAAGTGCAGTAATTGCTGCTGCTGGCAGCTCTTACAGGATGAAAGGAAAGGATAAGCTTTTCTCAGAAATACAAGGCACTCCTATCATTGTTCTGTCGGCATTAGCATTTGAGCAGAATGAAAATATCGATGAAATCATCATTGTTTCATCTGCCCAAAAAATTGATGAAATCAAAGAGCTGGCTAAAAAGCATAATATCACAAAGCTTTCTCAAATTATCCTAGGAGGAAAGACAAGGCACGAATCTGTTTTAAACGGTGTAAAGGCAAGCAAAGGTGGCTTTGTAGCTATTCATGACGGAGCAAGACCTTTAATAAGCCAAAAGGTTATTAATAAGGCTGTTTTTGCAGCGAAAGAGTTTGGTGCAGCTATTCCCGCTGTCAATGCAAAGGATACCATCAAGCTTTCCCATGATGGTGAAAATATTGAATCAACCCCCGACAGAAGCTTTTTGTTTAATGCACAAACGCCTCAGGTATTCAATAGAAATGTCTACCTAAAATGCGTCGAAAGGTTAGGCATTAAAGCGCAGGCTGTTACTGATGACAGCATGATTTTTGAGCTTTGCTCAAAAAAGGTAAAGCTTGTCAAAGGAGATTATAAAAACATTAAAATCACTACACCTGAGGATTTGATGATAGCTGAGGTTTTCTTAAAAAGTGATTTATAATAAATTAAAGAATTATAAAATATGCTAAAGGATATTAAAAATGACTAAAGCTTTAAATAATATTCCAATAATAAGAATTGGCTTTGGCTATGATGTTCATAAATTTGCCGAAAACAGAAAGCTTATTCTAGGGGGAGTTGAAATCCCTTATGAAAAAGGCCTAATGGGTCATTCTGACGCTGATGTTTTACTCCATGCAATTAGCGATGCTATTCTTGGTGCGTTAGCCTTAGGAGATATCGGACAACATTTTCCTGATACCGATAAAAGATACAAGGACGCTGATAGTGCAGTTCTTTTAAAAAAGGTATATGAAATGATAGCTGATAAAGGCTATAAGATAAATAATATTGATGCCACTGTTTTTTGTGAAAAGCCAAAGCTCAAGGATTTTATTATCCCTATGCGTAAGAATATCTGCGATATTTTAAATACAAGCATTGATAATATAAGCGTCAAAGCAACTACTGAAGAAGGACTAGGACTTGCAGGAAAGGGTATTGGCACACATGCAGTTGTATTAATTTCTAAAGCATAATACTAAAAGGCTTGCCGAATAAAATCGGCAAGCCTTTTATGAAAACTATGAAAAAGATTTTACTACTTTATTAAAAAATTACTGCCTTCCTTTTCCTTACAAAGCTTTTTTACAAATGCTATATCCGAAATTAGCTTTACTGCACAATCATAATTTTTAAGATAAAGTCCGGCAACAGATATGGATACAAGCGGGAATTTTTCTTTTTTCCCCTTTCTATTAAGAGTAATGATATGCTTTTTATTATAATCTTCATCAGAATAAAATTTATAAATTCCTTTGTCAAAATCAGTTATTATATTTTTACAAATCTGCTCAGCATTATCACTGCTTATAATTGCAACAAAATCATCTCCGCCAATATGCCCTTTAAAACATTTAATTGGAATATTTTTCACAATAATATCTCTGGTATACCTTATTAGCCCATCTCCTCTTTCAAACCCGTAAACATCATTATACGCCTTAAAATTGTCCAAATCTAAATATATTATACAAAGATTTGACTTGCTGTTACCATTTACACATTCTTCTATATTCTGCTCTATAACAATATTCCCTGGAAGTCCTGACAAAGGATTTAAATGCTTAGCATTCTGAACCTCTATTTGAATAGTTTTTTCTAATAAATCCTTTATAGTCACAATACCATAATATTTGCCTTCACGATTTATAGTAATAAAGTCATAAATTTTTTCATAATCCCTCTGCATAGCTAATTTTGATACAATATCAATAGATGTATTGCAATCAACACTCATAAAATCCCTTGACATTATTTTTTTAACCGGCTTTTTAGAAAATAAGTCATATCCATAAATTCCACTTGTATAAGAAAGAATATCATTTCTGGTCAAAACGCCCACAACTACATCATTTTCAGTAATGCAGAAGCCTGCGATTGAAGAATCTTCCTTTACTTTATTATATACCTCAGCCACTAGCACATTAGGACTGATAGCATCATGCTTTTTCGCAATATTTTTTATGTAAAAATCATTTATTCCATGATTAAACGTACGATTCTTTTTCTCATTTTCTTTTTTAATAGTTTGTCTAACATCATTTTTTATAGAAAAAATCTCAGCCGCTGGCCTTTGAATATAAAATCCCTGCCCATAATGAATACCTAAGGAAATAAGAGTCTTTAACTCCTCATATGTTTCTATTCCCTCTGCTATAAGCTTTGTATTAGTCATCATTCCAAAATCAAGCATACTTTTTATCATAGATTGCTTAATATCATCAGTATCAACATTTCTCACAAGATTCATATCCAGCTTAATAAAATCGGGATTTATTTCAGTAATCAGGTTCAAGCCGCTATACCCTGAGCCTGCGTCATCAATAGCTATCTGATAATCCTGCTGTTTATAATTTAGTACGGTTTTTTTAAAATCACTTATATTATAAATAGCCTCTCTTTCAGTAATCTCAAAAATTATTCTATTTGAGTTTATACTGTATTTGCTCAGATATTCCTTTGTCATTCCCTGTTTAATACGCTTATCATGTATAATATTAGGGTTTACATTTAAAAACAGCTTGGTATCCGGTGGTAAAAGCGGCATGGACTGAAGTGCCTTTATCCTACAAATATATTCTAATTGCCACACCATATTAAAGTTATAAGCTAAATTAAAAAGAACACTAGGGCTTTCATAAGCACTTCCCCTTGGCCCACGGCTTAGTGCCTCATAGCCAAAAAGCGTTCCATCTCTCAATGAAATAATCGGCTGAAAAACAGTATTTATCTCACCATCTTTTATTATTTGTAAAAAATCAGCCTTTACAGAATCATTTATCAACACTACGCTATTAGGCATTTATGACTCCTTTTATGTTAAAACATCATTACCTCTTAAATATATAATAATGAAAAAAATAAAAAGTATCTATCATAGCATAGTAAAAAGAAAGTAAATTTTTGACTCAATAATTTTTCTCTGCCGAAATTTCTAACACAAAAAGTTATAAATGTTATTATTTGTTGTT
>JGI24710J26742_10003340_pt1 | contig 13658 bp, 11 predicted proteins | sample BioPla2DNA2_FD_26742 | JGI IMG/M metagenome (IMG submission 26742) | reverse complement strand
TGTGCCTTACGTCGTTGTAGTAGGGGTACTCCGGCCGTCTTGTTTCAAAATCGTCGTAACGGCTTTCCCGGCTTCTCGGCACATATTCGTATCCTTTGTAATCGCTTCTTTCCTCTTCGCGGATGTTTTGACTTCTGTAATGTATTCTCTCTTTCTCTTCATTCAGATATCTTATGTGATTTTCAAGATTGCCGACACGGTTCTGAAGCGTTACTATTCGATCCTGCGCTATTTCAAGATCTCGCGTTCGCCGGTTGAGCCTCTCGGCGAGCGAGTTTATCTCTGCTGTCCTCTCCGAAATAATTCTGTCTCTCTGGGCTATCATTCTGTCCTGGTCGAGTATCACATCGTTTCTGCGTGAAATCGCCGCTCCCAGTTTTCCGATGTTCTCATCTTTCCTGAGCAAATCTTCCCTGAGCTTAATGACAATCTCATTCGCCCTTTTTGTCCTGCTCTCGAGGTCGGAATCCGCTTCTCCCATGGGCGCAACGGTGTTGTTTTGGAGAAACGCAACCTTTTCCTGCAGAATGGCAACCGCTTTTTTGAAGAGTTCCTCCCTCTCGCGCGCGTTGTTGTTATATAGTTTTTCGTCCTCGAGTTCGGCCTGAATTACGGATATCTGCTTCTCATAGCGGTTTATCCTTTCTATGAGCTCGCTGTTTTGTTCCGTCATTCTGTTGAGCGTTACATCGATGTTGTTTTTTTGGTTTGAGATATCCTGTACAAGTTTGTCAATATAGCTGATTACATCGCCTTTATCAAATCCGAAGAGAGAGGTTTTGAAGGAATTGGTGCGATGACTTGAAATCCCGCCGATTGAAGAATATTCGCCGGACATCGCTTTTTCCGTGGGCATGTTTCCTTCCACTGCTCCCCCTCCTTCCTACAGGTAAATTTCTTATTAAATCTTAAAAGTTTTTATCCGGATTATTGGTTACATCAAAATTTCTGTCGGCTCTGTTCAAAAGTCCGATAAACGTCCCGATGTCATCGGTATATCCGTCGGAGTCCCAGCCGGTTGACGATTCTTCTTTTTTAGCTGCATCCTGTCCGAATGTGCCGGGGAAAAACTTCATCTCCTCCTCGCTCTTCTTGGTGTCAAACCCCGTCGCTATTACGGTTATCTTCATCTCGTCTTCGAGTGTATCGTCAAATGCGGCGCCCCAGATTATATTGGCATCATCGTGGGCGGCATCGGTCATCATTGATGCTGCGAGCTCGACGTCATTCAGGTCAATGTTTGAATTTGAGGTTATGTTAATAATAACACCCTTTGCACCGTTTATCGTCGTTTCGAGCAACGGACTTGAAATTGCCGCCAGAGCCGCAACTTCCGCTTTGTCGCGTCCCGTAGCGGAACCGACACCCATGTGCGCGTATCCCGCATCCTTCATCACTGCGGAAACGTCCGCAAAGTCGAGGTTTATAAGCCCCGGAACATTGATGAGGTCGGATATGCTCTGAACGCCCTGTTTCAGTACGTTATCGGCCGCCTCAAAGGCGTTAGCCAGCGTTATTCTCTCTTCCGTAAGGTATTTCAGCCTGTCGTTCGGTATGACTACTATCGAGTCGACATATTCCCTCAGATTTGCTATTCCTATTTCCGCGGTATCCATCTTTCTTCTACCTTCGAACTTGAAGGGTTTGGTAACTATGGCAACCGTCAGAATTCCCATATCTTTCGCTATTTCCGCAACTATCGGAGCGGCGCCGGTTCCGGTGCCTCCGCCCATGCCTGCGGTAATGAACACCATATCGGTGCCCTTCAGAGCCGCGACAATCTCGTCTTTGCTCTCTTCAGCTGCGCGTTTTCCTCTTTCAGCGTCTCCTCCGGCCCCCTTGCCTTTAGTCAGCTTATCTCCAAGCTGCAACTTAAAGGTCGCCCTGTTGTACTGAAGGATCTGATTATCGGTATTCATGGCGATAAACTCAACGCCCTGCATTCCCGACTGAATCATTCTGTTAATGGCATTTCCGCCGCCGCCGCCGACACCTATTACTTTGATGTTTGTGCCGAGTTCAATCTCTTCACTGAAAGCAAAGTTCACAGTCGTACCTCCAAACAAATTTATAATTTATATGCACCGATATAAATTTGTACCCTTCGTCAAATTACATAAGGATAAGTTATCATATTATCGGCTTTTTTTCAATAAATATTTACTTTATCCCGCAGAATATGCCGTTGATTTCGACATTCCCCCGGATTTTCGATGTTCCGGCAAAGCCGGGATGTAAAAATCCCCTGATGCGGTTAATCGCAAGGGTTTAGCGTGCTTAATCGTTTAAAAGAACTGTTTAACAGTTATAATTATTTTAATTGATAAAATCCGTTATTCTTCGTCCCCTATATCGAAAAATCCCATCGGGTATTTGAATTCCCCCGGCGTGCTCCTTGCCTGTCCGGATACCGATATGTCCAGCGTTCCCGCAAACCCCTCTTCAAGCCTGTTTTCTATAACTTCTTTCATGAGATCGAACTTATAATCGAGGTTGTTCTGCGTGCCCACCGTTACAAGTATGCTGTCCTTGTATACCAGCATGATGTTCAGCTTATCCCTGACATTTACCGCCGTCACCTTGTCGAACCAGCCTATTCTTGAAATCTCGTTAAACAGATACCCGAGCGTTTCGGGCGTCGTTTCATCGGTCGTTTTCAGCCTGCTTCCGGTATTAAACGCTGAGGGGGTGAGGCCGTAAACAGACATTGTGTTCATCGGAGCCCTGCTCGCGTCGCTTAAAACCTTAAGGTCCTTTCCGACTATCAGAAAACCGCCCTTATACGGAATCGAAGCGTACTCCGTCACCTCGGAAACGGTTATCTTTACCTTCCGCGGAAGTTTTCTCTCCACCTTTGCGCTTCCGATAAAAGGAAGTTTGACTATGAGATTTGACACCACTTCGTCTGTTTTAAATGAAAATATCGTTTTCCCCGTCTGAATGCCGCTGACGGCAATTATTTCGTTGTTCGTATAATCGAGCGAACCTTTTTTTATTACCTCAATCGTCTCTATCTTGAAAAAGAGGTTTGTTATCAAAACTGTGGAGCCGATAACGAGAAATAAAAAGACAATAGAAGAAAAGAAACGTCTCCGTCTCTTGTTTCTGCTAAGTGTTTTTTTTCTTCTTTTCCTCATTCACTCTCCGCGCTCAATCTTCATTTATGAGTTTTAATATAAGGTCTAAAATTATTTCGTTTGTATTTTTCACGGCGAGCCTGCCGGCATTTTCGCCCATCTCTTCCGCGAGAGCTCTGTTTTCCGAAAGTTTTAAAAGTTCTTTCGCCACTATATCCGCGTCCGCATCTTTTTCTTCGAATACGAGCGCCGCGCCGGCATCCCTCAAAACCACGGCATTTTTGTATTGATGATTTTCGGTGACGTTGGGGGAAGGTATAAGCACCGATGCCCTTCCAACCGCCTTTATCTCGCTTAAGGTAATGGCTCCGGCTCTCGAAATCACAACGTCGGCGGCGGAAAGATACAGCGGCATTTCATCTATAAACTCTTTTATAACGACATTTCCGCTGTTTTTTATATCTTCATAAAGATCGCCGAGTCTTTTATAAAAGCTCTTTGCCTCGTATCTTCCGGTCGCGTGGATATGCAGAATTTTATCGGATTTATAATGGAGTTTCATAAACCCGGCGGCTATTTCATTTATCTTCGATGCTCCGAGCGACCCTCCGAAGGAAAGAACCGTAAACCTTCCTTTAGCCCCGAGTTTTTCTCCGGCTTCGGATTTGTCAATCGAAAAAAAGTCTTCGTCAACGGGATTTCCGGTAATCACCGTCTTTTTCGGCTGTCCGAGAGATTCGGCGCAGATTTCGTCGCATGCGAGAATAAGATCCACATCTTTCGCCAAAAGCCGGTTTGTAAGTCCGGGATAGGAGTTTTGTTCCTGTATCGCCGTCTTATATCCCATTTTTGCGGCTTTTCTCAAAACCGGACCGCTGATATATCCTCCGCAGCCTATGACTATATCGGGCTTGAATTTTTTAAGCACCTTCCCTGCGGCTTTGGCGGCGGCAAAGATGTTAAAAAAAGACTTAATATTGAATATTATGTCCTCGAGCGTGAGTTTTCTCATAAACCCGTGGGATTTTATCTCAATTAAGTCAAAACCCTCTTTTTTAACGAGAGCCTTTTCCATTCCGTCTTCCCTTCCGATAAAGAGAATTTCGGAATCGGGAAACCGGCTTTTAATATTCTTGGCTATGGAAAGCGCGGGATTGATGTGCCCCGCCGTGCCTCCTGCGGCAAATACCGCTCTAATCCCCACCTTTCTCCGCCTTTCTCACGGGCATCAGGGTCCCGGAATATTTCGATACCGAAAGCAGAACCCCGACTTCCGCCAGGAGAATAACGAGCGAGGTTCCCCCCTGGCTGAAAAACGGCAGACTTATTCCGGTATTCGGAATGGTGTTTGATACGACGGCGATATTTAAAAGGGCCTGAATTCCCACCTGCAGGGTGATGCCCATCGCCAGCAAGGCTCCGAAACGGTCTTTTGCCAGCAGGGAAATCCTAAGCCCCCGAATGATAAATACAATAAACAGCGCGATTATGGTGAGCGCTGCAACAAGCCCCAGCTCTTCGCAGATTATCGCAAATATAAAATCGTTATGGGGTTCAGGAAGATACAGGTGTTTCTGTCGCGAGTTTCCGAGACCCAAGCCGAACAGTCCCCCCGAACCGATGGCAACGAGCGACTGGAAGGTTTGGTATCCCATGGATTTGGTTTCGGGTGAACCCCTCCATACCTGAAATCTTGACAGCGCGTAGTCGAATTTTCCGCTTAACACAACGGCGAGAATGACAAGTCCAGCTACCGCCGCGGACATCATCAGAAGCGATGTTCTCGTACCGCCGAGAAACATAACGCTTGCGGCGAGCATCAATATAATAATCAAACCGGAGAGGTGCCGCTGGAGCAGCATAATTCCGACTACGAATATCAATATAATGGCGGGTTGTAAAAAACCGTATTTGAAATCCCGCATCGCTTTCGGATTTACCGACGCGAGATGGCTGATAATGCAGATAACCGCGAACTTCATAAGCTCCGACGGCTGGAATGTAAAACCTCCGATAATTATCCACCGTCTTGCGCCGTTTATCTCAGGCATGAACAGGGTGATAAGCATCAGAAGCATCGTTGCGCCGAGAATAAGCCAGGAAAATCTGTGAAGTATTCTGTAGTTTATATTCGAGATGACGAGCATGGCGATTATGCCGAGCACCGCATAAATTGCCTGTGTCCTTATATATCTGAAACCGTCTCCGAACATGTAGATTGCGCTTGCGTAGCTTGCGGAATACATCATGATAAGTCCGAAGAAAACAAGAACAAGCGTCACAACGAGAGTCGCAACATCTATCTTTCCCTGTACCTTGGTTCTTTTTTTCTTTGTTTCGCTTGTTTCCATCTATATCCTCAAAGCAGATTTACCGCCAGAACCGAAATGACGCAGAGTATCAGAGTAACCAGCGAAAAGACGGAAACTATCATAATTTCCGACATTCCGCACATTTCGAAATGGTGGTGTATGGGTGACATTTTAAATATTCTTCTGCCTTTGCCGGTAATCAGTTTTGTGATTTTAAACCAGGTCATCTGGAGCATTACCGAAAAAGCCTCTATAAAAAACACGCCGCCGGCTATTATCATCAATGCGGGAAAATCGACGGAAAAGGCCATCGCCGAAAGCATTCCGCCTAAAAACATGGAACCGGTATCCCCCAGTATCACCTTCGCGGGATGGAAGTTCCAGACAATAAATCCGGCCATGGCTCCAGCAAGCGCGGTCGACATCAGACCCGTCGCCACATATCCGAGCAGAATCGAAATCACGATATACGCGAGGGAAACGACAAATGTGATTGAGGATGCGAGTCCGTCTATCCCGTCGGTTATGTTTACGGCATTCGTAAAGCCGGCAATCATCAGCACCGCCAAAATATAATAGTATTTTCCAAACTCAAATTCCCCTATAAAGGGAATTTTAACCATAGTCGATGCGGCTCCGAACGCGGTCAGGACATAGATATAAGCCGAAGCGAAGATTAGTTGAAGTATCAGTTTATACCTGGCGCGAAGTCCCAGATTGTTTTTTCTCTTAATCTTCATCATGTCGTCGATGAAGCCCATCAATCCCATGAGAAGAGCCAGTCCGAGTCCGGCATAAAATCTGATATTTTCGGCGAAAAACTGCTCGCCCAAAAAGTGCGGAGCCTCCAATATCAGCGTTATATATCCGACGGCAAGGGCTGTAACAACCCCGAAAATAATCATCACACCGCCCATGGTGGGCAGGCCTTCTTTGCTTTTATGCCATGTGGGTCCTATTTCTTTTATAATCTGACCGTATTTTAGTCTCCGCAACATCGGAATCACAAAAAATCCCGATACTCCCGTGACTGTAAGCGATATTATCGCCGTTACCAGTATTGCCGTTCTTTCCATACAAACTCCGTCTTCGGCTAAAAAGCCGTTTATTTATAATTCGCGTCGCGTAATTCTACACCGCGGCAACTCATTATGCAAATCGAAGATCAGTCGCCGTTATAAAACATATCCATAATCTCTTCGATCTTCATACCCCTGCTTCCTTTAAACAGAACGGCATCTCCGGGTCTCAGCGTCTTTTTCAGATATTCGGCAAGCTCTTTTCTGTCGTCGAAGTGTACGGCTTCGGCAATTCTTGCGGCTTTTGCGGATTTTACGGTGTTTTTGGTAAATTCGCCTATGCAGAGCAATACATCTATTCCGGATTTCGCCGCTATCAATCCGAGATTGCTGTGTTCCTTTACGGCGTATTCGCCGAGTTCAAGCATATCTCCGAGCACCGCAACCCTAATTCCCTTTATCGGCAGTTCATCAAGCGTCGAGAGCGCGGCTTTCATGGAATCGGGATTTGCGTTATAGCAGTCTTCGATAACCTTTATGCCCTTAAATTCAACAATATTCTGTCTCATCTCCGCCGGAACGAAATCCGCAAGCGCTTCGGCACAGATTTCGGCCGACAAGCCCATTCTCGTTCCTGCGGTATAAGCCGCCAGCGCGTTAGAGATGTTATGTCTTCCGACGGTCGGTATCATTACCTCGAATTCTCCGTTTATCCTGTCGTGTATGGTAAATTCGCAGCAGTTCGAACGGGTCATTATCCGCTTTGCCACCACATTGCACTCGGTGTTTCTGATTCCGTAGGCGGACGTCATAAAGCTTATATCGTCGGCGGCGCTCATGAGAAAGTCGTCGTCGCCGTTTAAAACCACGATGCCCCCGGGCAGAACACCTTCGGTTATTTCGAGTTTCGCTTTCAGTATGTTTTCACGGCTGCCCAAAAGCTCGATGTGGGATACACCGATACCCGTTATTATCGCTATCTTCGGCTTTACGGCCATAGTCAGTTTTCTTATGTCCCCCAGCCCGTTCATGCCCATTTCAAAAACGGCAAGTTCGTAACTGTCGTCGAGTTTGAAGATGGTGGTGGGAAGACCTATCTCGTTATTCAGGTTGCCCTCGTTTTTTAAAGTTTTCCCGAAACGGGAGAGTATGGCAGCGACCATTTCCTTGGTGGTGGTCTTGCCGACGCTTCCCGTCACGGCAACTGCGGGAATGTCAAATTTCTTCCTGTAGTTTCCCGCCATCTGAATGAGGGCGTCTTTCGTATCGGGCACTACCAGCACCGGGATTTTCGCCCCCTCTATTTCTCTTTCGGCAACCGCCAAAACGGCTCCCTTTTCCGCGGCGTCGATTACAAAGTCGTTGCCGTCAAACCTGTCGCCTTTTATTGCCACATATACCGATCCTTTGACGGCCTTCCTCGAATCGGTCAGTATGTTATCGACTTCAAAATCCGGACCGTCGTATTTTGCCACGCCGTTTAACATTCCCTTAATTCCGGTCTTTTTCATGATATCCCTCCTTCAGGTAATCTCTTGCTATCCTTTGTTCGTCAAAGTATACGGTATAGCCGTCAAACACCTGGTAATCTTCGTGTCCCTTTCCGCAGAGGAGAAGCATATCCCCCTCTCTGCAGAGATCCATTGCGGTTTTTATCGCCTTTTCCCTGTCTTTTTCCGCAATATACTTTGCACCCGATGTTTCAAGCGGTTCACAGAGTTCGGCAATAATCTTTTCTTCATTCTCCGTCCTCGGGTTGTCGGAGGTTACAACTATAAATTCGGCATATTTCGCCACAACTTTCGACATATCCGCCCTTTTTGAGGGGTCTCTGTCTCCCGCGGCACCGAAAAGAACAATCATTCTGCCTTTAAAATACTCCCTTACGGACGACAGAAACGAATCGAGCGCTTCGGCGGTGTGCGCAAAATCCCGTATCACGGTAAATCCGGCTTCTTCCTTTGAAATTATCCTCTCGTTTCTTCCCTTAATCTTAGTCACGGAAGATACCATTTTCGCGGCTTTTTCGGCTTCAAACCCCGACTCTATGAGCACTATGGCAGCCATCGCCGCATTGTAAACGGAGAAGTCCCCCGATATCGGAAAGGATATAAACTCCTTAAAATCCTTACCCTTTAAAACAAATTTCGTTCCGTCGACGGAATGGATTATCTTTTCTGCTACATAGTCCGCATCTTCGCGCATTGAAAAAGTTGCAACATCTCCGTCAAGTTCCCGCGACAATCTTTTTCCGTATTCGTCGTCAATATTTATAACCGCTTTTTTCGCCGAAGAAAACAGCAGTTTTTTTGCCGAATAATAGCTCTCCATATCCCCGTGATAGTCGAGATGATCCGTTGAGAGATTTGTGAAGACGGCTATGTCGAAAACTTCTCCGTAAATTCTCTTTTGAGCCAGCGCCTGCGACGACGCCTCAATTGATGCGAATTCACAACCGCTGTCCTGCATGCGTCTCAACAGCGAAAAGAAGTCGTATGCTTCGGGTGTTGTAAACTTGGCGGGTATGGAGGATTCCCCTATTCTGTATTCAACCGTTCCGACAAGTCCGGACTTTATGCCGAAATTTTTAAGAGCGAGGTATATCGTCGCGGTAACCGTGGTTTTTCCGTTAGTTCCCGTAACCGCTATCGTCTTAAGGTCGAAAGGCGCGCCGAAAAATGCCCGGCAGAGTTTTGCGTTTGCCTCCCTTGCGTTTTCGACGGCGATTTCATTCCTTCTTCCCCTGGGATATTCGGTAAATACAGCTTTGGCGCCTTTTTCGAAGGCGGTTTCTATCACGCTGTTGCCGTCAAAAGAAGCGCCTTTTACAGCGACGAATACGGAGTTTTCCCCCACTCTTCCTAAGTCTGAGGCAATATTCGATACCTCGAAATCGGGTATCCTCAAACCTTCATCTTCATATCCTGCTTTTTTCAACAGCTCAAAAAACTTCAACTTCGCCCCCTTAGTCGCGTCCCGTGCTGTCAACAACTTCTATCGTTATGACGGTGCCCGTAAGAACCTTTTCGCCGGGATCGTGGCTCTGATACACGACAATCGATCCGGAGTTGTCGGGGCCGGTCATTCTCACATTCAATCCGTAGGATTTGAGCGTCGAAACGGCATTTGACGGAGACATGTTTGACAAATCCGGCATATCCACGAATTGCGGCGTCTCATCACCGGTGTAAAGGTAAACAACCGTACCCCTTGGCGCGGCAAATCCGCCTTTCGGACTCTGCTCGGTCACGCTCGTTCCGTCCCCCACGACTTCAAATTTGAGTCCTTTTTTCTGCATCTGGTCGTATGCCATAGTGAGCGACATGCCCACCACATTGGGAACCCCGACATCAACCGTCAGCAGTTCCTCTTCGGTATATGAGGGTTCCACACCCAGATAAGGCAGGGTGTTCGACATTATATTTGCAACTACCGGGCCGACGAGCGCCGTTCCATATATCGAATAGCTGTTTGCTTCGTCAAGCAGTACGAGGCAGGCAATCTGCGGATCGTCAACCGGAGCAAAGACGCAGAATGAAGCGACAAACGCCCTTTCATTTTCACTGCTGAGTTTCTGAGAGGTACCGCTTTTACCGCCTATTCTAAAGCCCGAAACATAGGCGTTTCTGCTTCCAAAACCGGTAACAACATCTTCCAGCATGAGTCTCATGCGGTCCGATGTCTCTCTGCTTATCACCTGACGCTTTATTTCTCCCCCGATGTTTTCTATGACATTTCCGTCGTTGTCTATTATCTGACGAACGACATGGGGCGTTACGAGATACCCCCCGTTTACGGTGGCCGAAAACGCCGTTATCATCTGTATCGGAGTTATCGAGTTGGACTGTCCGTAGGAGACGCTTGCGAGCTCCACTATCCCCATCTGATCAGCGGTATAATAGACGCTGTCCGTCTCTCCCGGCAGGTCTATGCCGGTCTTTTCCGAGAAACCGAAGGCTTTAAAATACTCCCAGAAATTCTGTCTTCCTATACGCTGGCCAATCTGTATAAAACCGGGGTTGCAGGAGTTTACAAGACATTCCGGAAACGTCTGCATTCCATGCGCCATAATCGCACAGTACATCGTCGTTCCTTCTATAACCTCGATAGAGCCGCCGCAGTAGAAGGTCGAGTCCATCGAAACGGAATTTGTCTCAAGCGCCGTAGCCGCGGTTATAACTTTATAGACCGAACCGGGCTCGTATATCTCGCCTATCGCCTTGTTGTTCCACTGTTTTTCCTGTTCGGCGTAATAAGCCTTTTCCCTCTCCTCCTCGTTCTCTATCTTCTCGAGTCTTTCGAGAACCACGGGGTCGATTATTTCAAAGGGATTGTTGGGATCAAAATCCCCCTTTGTCGCCATACCGAGTATGGCGCCGGTATTGACATCCATTATAATTCCCGTCGCCCTGTTTGCGACGTGATGCTCTTTGACTGCGGTTTCAAGCGCGCTTTCGAGATAGTGCTGTATAACTTCGTCTATCGTCAATACGAGATTTTGGCCTTCGACGGGGTTGTAAACCGATTCATACTGATAATACATCTCCGAGCCGACAGCGTTCTGCGCCGTAATTATGCGCCCGGAAGTGCCCGACAAGACACTGTTGTAGGATGCCTCCAATCCGGCAAGTCCGTAGTTGTCGGTTCCGACAAATCCCAAAATGTGTGAAGCGAAATTGCCGTAGGGGTAGTATCTTTTGGAGTCTTCCTCCAAAATTATTCCGCCTATTTTCTCCGTTTTTGCAAACTCTCTGATTTTCGCCGCGGTCGGTTCATCGACCTTCCGCATTATTCTCGAATATTTTCCGCCTTCCTTGCTCTTTTCAACAATCGATTCGCTGTCTATGTCGAGCAGTTCGCCGAGAAATTCTGCCACTTTTTCCGCATCGTCCCCGATGTCGTCGGGAGAAATGGCGACGGTCCAGCAGACGGCGCTCTCTGCAAGCACATTCATGTTGGTGTCGTATATGGTTCCCCTCTTGGGCGTTATTTCCATATCCCTCACCTGTTGGGAGGTCGCAAGTTCCGAATACTTTTTATGATCAACGACCGCAATCACGGTCAGTCTCACCGCTAAAAATAAAAAGAGAACAATGAGCAAAAGTACCATGCCGGTAATTTTTATTTTTGCGTTCACTGCCCTCTTCACGTTTTTTTTACCTTCACTCACCCGGTTAAAAAGTCACCTCCGTCATCAAAATATCGCGATGACAGCAGACCAGAGTCTCGTAAAAATATCCGTTATCTTCTGTTCCGATATCTCGTTCTTCTCTATGACATCGCTGTTCTGCAGGCTTATGTACTCAACCTGGGAGGGATTGACTTTGACAAGTCCGAGCTCTTTCACCACATAGTCTTCGGCATTTTTAAGCGACACCATGCTGTCAAGTTTATAGCTTAGGTATGTGTATTCGCTCTCCAATGAGTTGAGATTGCTTACCGCTGCATTCGCGAGATTTTTAGTGTCCGTAAGCACCATATTATTATAAACGGTTAACACCATCAGCACAACCAAAAAGACGGAAAGCATTATCAGGGTACCGCGGTACCTCGTGCTTTTCGCCGCCCTTTTAGGATTGTCGATTACCTCAATCCTCCGTCTTTCAACGACGTTTTCACTTGAAAATCTTGAAAGATCATATGCCGTTGTGCTCATTCTTCCACCTTCTCTATCGTTCTGAGTTTTGCGCTTCTCGAACGTCTGTTGTTTTCAATTTCATCCGTCGATGCCGTAACCGGTTTTTTGTTTACTATCTTCCCCTTCGGTTCTTTTCCGCATACACAGACGGGAAAGTCCGGAGGGCAGGTACAGCCTGTTGCGAGGGATTTAAAAAAGTTTTTTACTATTCTGTCTTCCAGCGAGTGGAAGGTTATTACCGTCAGTCTGCCTTTCGGAGAGAGATATTCGAAGATATCTTTAAGTCCCTCTTCCAGCGAAGCCAACTCGTCGTTTACCGCAATCCTCAAAGCCATAAAGGTCTTTTGCGCCGGATTTCCGCCCTTTCTTCTGACAGACGGGGGAAGCGATGAAATAACAATTTCGGCAAGCCTGCCGGTCGTCTCTATCTTTTCGCTTTCTCTTGAGTTAACTATCTTTTTTGCAATCAGCCGTGCGAACTTCTCTTCTCCGAATTTTCTCAGTATATCCGCGAGATATTCTTCATCCGCTTCGTTTACAATCTCCGCCGCCGTCATTCCCTTATTTGACATTCTCATGTCGAGCGCCGCATCCTCGTGGTACGAAAAACCCCTTTCAGGGGTATCCAGCTGGTGGCTCGAAACGCCGAGGTCGAGCAGTGCGGAATCGATTTTTCCCTTTTCGTCCGGCAACAGGATTGAGATATCCCTGAAGTTTCCCTCTATCACCGTCACGTTTTTGTATTCCGAAAGCCTGTTTGAAGCCGTTTTTACCGCTTCGGGATCCCTGTCTATGCAAAACAGCCTTCCGCCGTTTCCTATTCTCTTAACAATCTCACCTGAATGCCCCGCTCCCCCCACGGTTCCGTCAAGACAGGTCATCCCCTCTCTCAGGCCCATATTTTCAATTACTTCTTCGAGAAGCACCGGTATGTGGGAAAATTCCTTTGCCATCAGATGTCGAGCTCCAGCATTCTGTCGTCAAACATATCCGCATCCATCTCTTCGCTCTTTTGGAGCCAGCGCTCTCTGTCCCATATCTCCGCGCGGTTTAAAACTCCTATTATCGCGACTTCCTTGTTTATCCCCGAACGCTCTCTCAGATTTTGTGGAATGAGTATTCTCCCCTGTTTATCGGGTTCAACCTGCGCCGCGTTTGCAAAGAAAAATCTCTGAACATCTCTCGATTTAGTAAGGGGCAGGCTCTTTATTCTGTCGCAGATTACCTCCCACTCCTCTTCGGAAAACGCTGCAAGACAATCATCGAGCCATCTGGTAATATAAAACTTTTCACCGAGTTCTTCGCGCAGCTTTGAGGGGAAGTTCATCCTCCCCTTTGCATCGACATTGTGAAAATACTCTCCTGTCAGCAACTGCGTTCCCTCTCGATGTTGAAAACTCTGTTGAAAATGTTGAAATTCACCACTTTAACCCACTTTTCCCACATTTTCTCTAATTTTCACCATTATACATATATATTCCGCCTTTTTGCAACACAATATATAAAAGAACATGTGTTTTGTGAAAATAGTCAAATATGGGCGTGTTTTTTGTACCCTATTTTTACAATCAAAAAAAGACGGCATTTCCGCCGTCTTTTTTAAAGCTTTTTA
>JGI24710J26742_10003336_pt1 | contig 13667 bp, 21 predicted proteins | sample BioPla2DNA2_FD_26742 | JGI IMG/M metagenome (IMG submission 26742) | reverse complement strand
TGCAGAAGGTAATGGCACAATAGCTAGTGGTAGTAATTCACATGCAGAAGGTACTAACACAACAGCTAGTGGTAAACATTCACATGCAGAAGGTAATAACACAACAGCAAGTGGTAGTCAATCACATGCAGAAGGTTATTACACAACAGCAAGTGGTAATTATTCACATTCTCAAAACGCATTTACAATTGCTCAAGGATATGCTCAAACAGCAATAGGTAGATACAATATAGCACAAGGTAATCCGACATCAATTACAGCAACAAATGATGCTTTTATAATAGGAAATGGTACAAGTTCATCAGCTAGGTCTAATGCTTTCAGAGTAACTTTTGATGGAAAAGCTTATGGATTATCAGCGTACAACAGTTCTGGTGCTGACTATGCAGAATATTTTGAGTGGGAAGATGGCAATACAGAAAATGAAGATAGAGTTGGTTATTTTGTTACTCTTGATGGTGAAAAAATAAGAAAAGCTAATTCAACAGATGATTATATTCTTGGTGTTGTTTCTGCAAATGCAACTGTAATAGGTGATACTGCTTCTGAAAATTGGCACAAGAAATATATTACTGATGAATTTGGAAGAATTCAATATGAATATGTAGATGTTCCAGCTGTATTAGACGATGAAGGTAATGAAATAGAACCAGCTAGACAAGATTATGTTATGAAGATTAATCCAGAATGGGATAGCTCTCAAGAATATATACCAAGAGAAGAAAGACCAGAATGGTCAATAGTCGGGATGATGGGAAAATTAACCGTAAGAGATGATGGAACTTGTCAAGTAAATGGATACTGTAAATCAGATAACGATGGTATAGCGACATCATCAGAAAATGGTTATAGAGTTATGAAAAGGGTAAGTGAAAATATAATACAGATATTGGTAAAATAATATAATAGGGGAGAATTATTCTCCCTGATTTATTTTTATAAGGAGAGTGATCAACATTTAACAGGATTTATTGCTGATGAGTTTGAACAATTCTTCCCTAAAGCAGTGACTAAAAATGATCATTCGTTTATGGTAAAAACATTAAATGGAGTTGAAGAAGAAATTACAATAGAACAATGTGCTTCAATTGATACATCACAAATAGTAANGACAATGTATGGTGCAATGCAAAAAATGATGAATAAAATTGAAATACTTGAAGCCGAATTAGCAACACTTAAAAATTAAAATAAAAGGAAGGGTCTGGAGGTTATGAATATGCAGTATGGAACTGGAGCAGCCATAGGAATTATCGCATTTATTTGCGGATTACCTTGGCAATTATTAATCGTTTATGCAATTTTAATGGCAATTGACATTATAAGCGGCGTATTTGAAGCATTTCACAACAATGATTGGTCAAGCAAAACAATGAAACAAGGATTATTTAAAAAAGGACAGGAAATAATGTTTATACTAGCAATATTTGCTATGCAGTATGTTGCATTAAGTGTGGGTATTCCAGTTCCATTGGGTTCAATAATTGTTGGATGCTTCTGTGTTAAAGAATTTGGTTCAATCATGGAAAACTATATCGGAATGGGTAACAATGTACCCGACTTAATTAAAAATTGGTTTAAAATTACACAAGATAAAATTAAATAAAGTTATCTCCACTCCCTGTTATAATGATGGGGAGTTTTTTTATGTTCAAAAAAAGGCTGCTAGTATAAAAATACTAACAGCTCAAGGCAATGAATTTAATGCAGTTGTCCATCATGGACAACTTTATTTTACACTAAATTCAGATAGATGATACAGAAAAGCTGAAATTAATAATTTTAATTTCAGGTAAAACACATTGCAAATATTTAGTTAAATTCTAAAGTTCACCTGTTTATTATATTTAAAAATAATATACAAAAGGCGGGTAATGTTTATATGAATATTTTTGAAGAAAATGGACAACTATGGACTACAACATTAGATATAGCTGAAAAAGTAAATAAAAAGCATTTTAATGTTATGCGCGACTTTAAAAAAATAGAAAAAGTCTTAGAAACATTAAATACCAATGAATTCACTTTTGAATTCAGCACCTACATTGATAAAAATGGTAAAGAACAACCAATGTATAAGCTTAATCAAGCAACCGTTGATTTACTTATAACTGGATATGATGTAGAAAGACGTGCAGAAATAATTTCAGAATTTCATGCTATGAAACGATATTTAGAAGAAACTAAACAAACTGAAGCTTATAATAAGTGGCGTATTGATGATAAACAAAAACAAAAGGATTTGCATCAAACTATTAAAGAAACTAATCCAAATGCTTCAGATATTGAATACAAACAAGCCAACACTTTTATTAACAAAGCAACAGTAAAAGCTTATACAGGTAAAGTATTTTACATTAGTAAAGATGTAATGGAAGAAAAAAAGAAAGATATGCTCCAAACAAGACAAAATATTTTACTTGATTATCAAAAAGCATATGAAGTTACTGGAACACATGAGGATGCAAAAAATTTTGTAAAGAATAATGGAATGAAAGGAAAATATAAAATGCTTAGAAGTAAAAGAAACTTATACATGGGATGATATGATTGAAATGATAGATAAAATAATTGTTGAAAATAAAGACGGAAGGGTAAGACTTCAATTTAGATATAAAATATTACATAGTTTTTGGGAAATAGTAGAAAAATATGATGAATTTATTTTTTGATGCAAATTGTATCCAAAGTTATTTAAGGTATAACACATTTTACAATTTTTGAAATACACTTATACCAATACATAGAAGATTTCATTAAAAAAGCGGATTAAAATATCCGCTTTTATTTATTCTTCTATTAATCGCCAAAAATCATAATGACATTCAAAAGATATATTTTTACCGTTTACTCGCATCCCAAATATGAAGTAATTTTCGTATTTAGCGGTGACAATCCCGTGATAAATCAAGGGATTTTCTGAGTTTCTTTGTATTATAGTTGCCATTTTATTCACCCTTTAATTTTTTTTTCAAGATTTAACATCATAGCGCATACAAACCAGATATCAGCTTTTTGTTCTGCTTTTGCTATCCATTCATCTGAAGTTAATAACCCAGCTTCATATGCTTCTTTCACTATTTTTTGTTGCCATGTAAGTTCTTCCATTTCTTTAATCCCCTTTAACTTATTTTTAAATTCAACCCATGCTTTATCTTTTTCTGCATTTCCGCAAAACATTAATGGACATAACTTTCTTGAAGCATCATAATGACGAACAACATGATTAATATCAATCTTAAGTTCCTTCATTAGATATCTAACCAATTCAATCGTGTTATGCAATGTTTTATTGAAGTCACCATCACTATTCACACACATTTCAATACCGATTGAATTACGATTGGTTATTCCATATTTACCCTTTCCATCACCACAGTGCCATGTGTAATTGTTACGATAATCATTAACTTGTAAAATTTCATGATCATCTACGAAGAAATCTGCACTAGCATTACGGTTTGCACCATTAAAATATTTGAAATGAGTTAGAGCATCAGCACCTTTGCTATAGTTAGCGGTATAATGGACGACTATATATTCTATTTTATGACTTGGTAAACGTTTAGTGATATTATAGCGAATTTGCTGTTTGATAATTGTTAACATAAAGATCACTTCTCCTTTATTTAATCAATAAATTTGAAGTGATCCTTTATCACCACATCCGCCGCTTGTTTCTTTCTTTTCGTTTTTGTTGCTTTACATATTTTTCGATATTCAAGTTTCGCACTGATTTAGATTTGAATTCATTTTTGTTGATATTAAAATATGTAAGATACTTAATTCTAATATTCTTTAAGATTACACTGACACGACTTTGTTTCATTTTTAACTTTTCGCCAATTTCTTTTTGTTTAGTTCCATTTAATGTTTCAGTAAATATAAAGCGTTCATCTTTATTCAATGTTTTTAAAAAAGCTTGTAAGCTTTGATTAAATAACATTTCATCTTCGAGTGAATAGTTAGTTTTGAGTAATTCATTATTTTGATATTCAACATTTTTGTTAGAATTTCTATCTTGCTTCAAAAAATCAGTTACTGTTTCGCGATTAGCTTTAAAGCGTGTATGTTGCACATGAGCTTTGAGATTTTGTATAAGTGCTGCAAAGATATACCTGTCAAACGGATAAAAGCAGTTATTATAATATGGGTCATATTTTTCACAGAACTTTATGAAGAATATATATGCTTCTTGTAATAATTCATCCTTATCGAAATTCTTAAAATATGCGATATTATTACATTTTTTTTTAATTTCGGGGAGAAAAATCCACCATACTTCATTTGGGTCTTCCTTTATTAGTTCATATAATGGCTCAAATGATATATTAGAATCCTCTAGAATTCCCTCTGATTCTTTATCCTTATCATTAAATGTATTATCCTTATTCATACTATCTACCTCCATAAATTGCTTATAGAGATATTATACGAATAAGGGACAAGTTTTTTTACAAATTTGCGGTGCATTAAAATGGGAGTAGGGACATTTATAGTTGTATTATTTTGTGTGTGCATAGAAATGCATATACATATCAAATATCAGTAAAAAATTGATTCTAGAGTGCATTATTCTTGAAGTCATTTAAATAAGTGCATTAGAAGATAAGTCTTCAAGTCATTTGTATAAGTGTGTTAGAGCATGTTTTTTCATAAAAAAAAAAAAATAGCAGTTTTTATTAAATAATAAAAAAAGGAGCAATTAAGCTCCTAATTTTTCTTCCTAGAGAACTGCCCAATCGTCATCTTCTTCAGCCAAGAAAACATCTTCAATGTCAATATCTTGAATATTATTTCCACCTGCAAGTCTTTCGCCACCAGGAATTTGGATGATTCCGTTCAAATACATTGTGATTCCTTTTCTTCCATTCTGGTTATATACAAATGGGTTAGCAACCACTATTGAGTTCATTCCATTGTAATAATCTTCTTTTTCAGCATTTACTTTAACTGCTTTGCCATTTTGTTTTACAGCCTTATATTTTTCAATTTCTTTTTTATTCTTAGCTGTGAAGTAATAGCATCCCTTCAAGAATTCATACTCTTTAGGGTTGTCGGTTTCTGAATCTCCATTCTTGAGTTTAAATTCCAATGCATCAATACCTTTTGTTCCATATGATTCTTTTGCTTTTTCTTTAGCTTCTTGAATAGCCGCCTTAAATGCATCTAATGCCGCTGTGTTATCTTTTGGAATAATAACTGTACATTCATATTTTGCTTCTCCACCAAACGGATTCTTCTTTTTGTCGAATAAATACTGCCAAGTTGTTCTTACACCTTTGATAATCATTATAAAATCCTCCTATCGCCCGTAGGCTTTTCCATAAAATATTTAAATCATTCGCTTATTCCGCGAATTTTTGATTTATGTTATATAATAAATAAATAAAACATAAATTTTAACAATTATTTTAATCATCTTCTTCTTCTTCGAGTAATTCATCAATCAAGTCATGTATTTCTTTATTACAGCTATAACACATAAAGCAGTTGATTGCTGCATTTAAACAATTTTCCAAAGATTCATTATTCATTTCCTGTAATTTAAGTAAAAGTTCAAATGCATCTGGGTCGATGGGTATATATTTATAATTCATATCTTACTCCTTATCTGGATGACACTTAATACTGTGGCACCGCCAGCAAACTATTTGAAAATCGTCCCTAGTTTCATACCAAAGATGTTGATAATTTAAATGGTGTAATATTAAATCACAAGGTTGATCGTGTCCGCAGAGTTCACAATAACTGTCTTCAGTGATATATAAATCATTCAATTGTTTCCAATGTTCAGATTGTAAGTATATTTGATACCGTTTTTTAGCCAGCTGACTTAAATATTTATTCATAGTGTTATACCCAAATAATATAATACACAGGCTATACTATCAGTGCTATTATTGTCTGTATTAGCGGGAAGTTTAAAATGTTTGATTATTTTCTGTTGCATGATAGTTTTTGCATTTGTTTTTGCATCACCATTGACAAGCTTCTTTATTGATTGTGTTGGATGTTTTTCCCATTTAATATTAGCATCTATCAATGCTGATTGAATTAAACCATGAATTTCTGATAAGATAAGTCCAACTTTTCGATTTTGTCCTGAGAATACTTCTTCGATAATTGCATACTGCGGTTTATATTGTTGAATAAGTGTCCTTATCCTATTAAGTATCAATTTCTGCTTCGCTGGCATGTCTAGTTTTTTACTAGATGTGTTTATTGTTTCAGAATGTAAAAGTATATTGTCATCAAAAATTGCCACTCCAGTCGCAACAGTTGAAATATCAAGCCCGATTAATATCATAAATTATCACCCAATTATTAATAAAACAACTGGGCAATTATATTCGTGTTAGCTTCCACATTATAACATCAGTTTCTAGTTTACTCTGCTCTTTTTTAGTGAGTCCGAAGTTTTTTGCAAATTCAAGAATAGTATATAATTCATCACAAAAATCCATTTCGAAACAATATTCAATGTAAGCAAATATACTTTCATTCAGTGAACTAAGCATATCAATAATTTCTTGTTTAATTTGGTGTTTGTGTGTTGGATAGCTTTGTTGTATAATATTTCCGTTTTTATCAAGTGTATTCCAACAACACGTTGTAAACCAATCACCCATCAGTTCCAATCCTCCAATGCTAAAGTCCATGGGTCCAAATTAGACAATGTTAACATTAAATTGTATTTTTCGCTCAAATAATCCACGCATGCTTGTGCTTTTTCTTTATTGTAAAATGTAAATGAATTGTTTGTTGTGAACATTTTTGCTATATTTTCGATTTCATCGTCGGAAACAATTTTTGACAAAATAAAGGAGGTGCTTAGTGTGGTAGTATCAATGTAATATTGCACTAAATATTTATTTTTAAAAACCGTTTCTGAGAAATCATCGAATTCAATCATTTTAAAATCTTGCATAATTAATCCTCCAATAATTTTAATATCAATCCATATTTCTCGTTTAAATAATCCGCACATCTTTGAGCTTCATCTTTATTCCAATTCCAAAAACGAAAAAGTGAATCTGTTTTAAATTTATCTATAATATTTTGAATATCTTTTCTTGTTAAAATTTTTTCTAAAATTCCTGTGTTACGATACCACCAACCATTATGTTCATATATAACATAACACCTCTTTGTATCATATGATTTAACAATAAACCCTTCTATAATTTTAATCCTCTAATAATTTAGTCATCGTATTCACAATTATATTTTTCATAAGTAGATCTTATAGTATCTCGTATTTTTTCTTTTGTTTTAATATCATTTTCTATTTCATAGATATAAGATTTCCAAAGAGAATCAAAAGCTTCTAAAGCTTCATAACAAGCATTTGTATGAAATGTAAAATATGCCATTATTTCGATATAATCATTAGTTTTTTTAGGAAATTCAGTATCTCTTAATACATCATTTTTAAAATCGCCTTTGGGATTATCTCTAACTCTATGTTGTTTTAACCATTCGTAAAAACTACCATATTCTTTTATTATTCATTCTCTCCTTTTATTTCTATTAGTGTCCAGCTATTTTCTTCAACTAAAGCATCAAATTCATCTTCTTGTTTTTGAAAATCTAAAAAATATTGTTCCATATCTTTTATAGTGAGCTTCCTATTTTGAATTTTTTTGCCAACGAATATTTTAACAAACATACTTATATTTTTATGTTTTAATCCATCAATAACACTAATACGTTTATATATATTAGTAATCATATCTGTTGCATCATCATAATCAATTTTAAAAGCTTCTTGGAGAGCTTTTCGCTCTCCCCAAAATTCATTAATATCAAACATATTTATTCTCCTTTACTATCATCGACATTCTTAATAAAATCTTTGTTAGCTTTAAACCATTTTTTACCTTCTTCATTCCATTCTAAACCAAACCATCCACGTTTATTTGTTTTGGTTATTGCATCGTATTTGGGGCCTGATTTTTTATCTGTTTTAAAATATTGAATTTTTTTAACTATTAATATTTGTTCGAAAGCCGTTGAGAAAGTATTTACTTTATTGAAAGTATTCATTTTTTCATAATTATCTCTAGCATAATAGGTATAAGTATGAAATAAATTATCTGCGCTCATAAAATAATTATCAGGATTACTTGCAGGCTGCAAATATTTATCAAAGAATTCAGCAACTAAACTATTTTGCTCCATGAATTCATCCTTCAAATATTGTTTTTGTGTTTCAAAATTAGGAAAGTCCGCTTCAACCTGTTGTATTAGTCCACATAATGCGAAAGATACCATTTCTTTAACTTGTGAATTAAATTCTGTTTTCCATTCATTTGCTGTCATATTTTGTGAAGAGTCACGCTTTCCTGATATTTCGGTCAAACAAAATCTTGTCATTGTCGCACTATCTGTCACTACATTAGGATATTCATTGCAAGCTATCACACATTTAAAAAACGGGGTAGAAGTGAATGGTGTTTTATTTTTAACGTTCCAAATATGCAATGAATCTTCAGATATCATTCTTTTTATTACAGCCGCAAATGTTTTCTTATCAATATTTACTTCATCAGATAAATTAAACACCGCATTAGGTAATACATATGATGGTAAGAAACCTTCCCATTCTTCAACTGGAAGGGAGCCTGTCACATTATCTTTATCATAAAATGGTTTTCTGAATAATTCAAATCCTGTTGTTTTACCACAATTAGTTGGTCCTTTTACCAATAATACTGTTTTTACCGTGTATTCTGGAACATAACAACTTCCTAAAAATCTTTGAATTATAGGTCTATCCGTATTATCATAATAATGTAAGAAATATTTACCTAGAAATGAATTCTTCCAATAATCTTCCTTTAGCATATCTTCTTCAAAATTTACATTTAATCTAAATATGCAATAATTTTCCTTTTTAAATTCGTTTATATTAAATTTAGTGCTTACTTTGCCATTTTTATGTTTAATATATAATGTTCCATTATTAAATGTAATAGGTATGTTTGTAAGTTCTTTTTCAACTGCATTAGCCATACCATAATATTCAATATCTTTTAATACGCCCTTTGCCATATTAACATATGAATTACTTACTGCACGTCCTAATAATTTAGCTAACAATTGTTTAAAAAATAAATCTGGCTGATAATCACTATTTTTATATAAAACCCAATATTTTCTTTCTTCATCCCATAATCTTGGGCCACCGGGTTTTAACATCATAATTAACTTATTATCAATTATATAATTCTTAAGATAATTATCTATCCATTCTTGAAAAGCATTTGCATTAGTTATTAATAAATTGCCATCATTATCTTCTTTTATGAAATTATAAGGTTTTCCAGTATTAGGATTAATAGGTTGAGCATTATTAACTGTAAAATTACTAGCTTTAGGCTTAATTTTATTGCTTTTATCAATTACTCCTAACATATTTTTTACGTTTCCAATTTTTCTATATTGACATTCATTAATATATGAACATGCTTCAGTATTTTTACATTGTCCACAACCCATTGGTTTAGTTATTTTATTCTTTTGTGAATTATATTCTTTTCTTATTACATCAGCTTTATTTCTGGTGCTATAAGAAATTTGATTGTCTTTCAAAATATCAAAATACTTTTCCATATAATCTGGATTAGCTACATGCCAATTATATTGAATTCTTACTAAATCATCGTGGTCAATATGAACTCCATCATTAAAATTCTTACATAACTGACATTTTTCTATTAAATCTAATAAAGCTTCATTCTTATATTTTATTTGTCCACCAGTATAATTGGAAGTGTTGGAAGTGTTAGAATTATTTGAAGTATTTTTATTGAATTTAGCCATTAATTCTTCAACACTTTCATCATCATATACATCATATTCCACATCTTCTACATCATATATATCTAATTCATCATCAATCATTTTTAACATCTCCTTAATTAAATAAATAGTAAGTGTTTTCGTAAATAACATAATTAATATTATTAGATGGCTGTTGTCTTGTTGCTCCAATAAAATTAAATGGATTATTTTGTAATGCATTAGGATATAATGTTTTGAAATATTGATATAATCCATAAACATCTAGAAAATCATCCGAGAAGTGTTCACAAACATTAGTTACTTCATTTATTACTGCATATGTTTGATTAGTAAAAAAAATATCTTTATGCGTTCCTTGCCACATATGCGTTATTTCATAACTTTTATTGTCAGCACCATACATTTTAAATAAATGATAAAGCATATATCCAATCACTTTAGCTAATCTTATATCAGTTATTGTTTCTTTAACCTTATATACTGCTCTTAATTTGCAATATGGTGTTCTGTTTACATTTAATAATCTTAAACGCCAATTTTCCGTTTCACATGAACTAAATGAATGATATATAAAAAATGGAACACATTTATAATGATATAATTTACATTGAGACGGCCAATTATCTGGATTATTACTTATTTCTTTCTTATAAAATGGCCAATGATCATCATACATAAATATTTTTTGCCTTAATTCCTCTAATGTAAATGGTAACACTCCCCAAAATTTTTCAACTTTTTTAGCTGGTGTGCCATCTTTTTTATATATTGGTCTTTCTTCATCTTTATAATGTTCAGCATCTATTAAATCGGTTCCAATATTTAAGAAATATTTTTCAGCGTCTTTCACTGTTTTAAATTTAAAATTATCAAAATCTACTACAAAAATATCTTGTCCTATCCAACTACTTTCATCAACTTGTTGTCCACTAAATGTTCCTGTCATATATGGATATCCATTTAATACTTTATCTCTGAATTGCTCTTCTGTTAAACTTGAATTTCCGATGATATTAAATGAATTACGTTGTATCGCATATAAATTATTGTCAGGTTTTTGCCATGTAAAATTATCTAGCATTTTTAAATTTATCATTTTAAATCATGCTTCTCCTTTAATAATTTATTGATAGCTTCAATAGCTTCTTCTGTATATCTTAGGTGTCCACCTAATGTTGTTTCATGCGGAATATTATATTTTTTAGTCCATAATATGATTGTGTTTTTAGTAACTTTAAACATTTTAGCTAAATCTGATGTTTTGTAAGTCATATTTTTCACCTCCTTGTTTTATGTTTTACATATTAGATATAAATCAACTAACGATAAAAATAACATGTAATTTCACATTTTTTTCAATTTGTATGTTTGAAAATATTATATTAAAATGTAGTATTTTCTTTAACAAAAATTTATTAATACACCATAATACACCATTTAACACATTTTTGTGCGATGGTGTATCATTCGGTAATAGTAATAAACAATACCGTTGCGGGCTTTAGATAACACTTATAACACCTTTTTTATTTTATTTAAATATAAAAATATATATATATAATATAGAAGAAGCTAAGAAGCGTGTGCTCTCTCTCGAGAGAGAATTTAAAAAAAGGTGTATTATGTGTTCAAAAAATTTACTTATTACAATCACAATGATTTAAGGGAAAAAACAGGTGTTATATAGGTGTTAAATGATGTATTACTATTTTTTATTGTTTCTCTCTCGAGAGAATTTAAAAAAAGGTGTATTAGGTGTATTATTTTTTTTCTTATTACAATCGTAACAAAATAAATGAAATATTAGGTGTTATTATGGTGTTATTATGGTGTATTCCTATTTTTCTGCGTTTTTTTTACCCGTAGTAAATTACTCTCCAATTATTTTCACATAGAAAAAGATGGTGTGCCCTTCGCTTCTTCTTAAACGACAAAAAAAGGTGGATGTCCACCTAATATGTTTTTTTTTATCTATTTTATTTTGTAACCCTTTAAACGACTCCAATCTTTAACTTCTTTACAAATTTGTTCTTCAAATTCTTCTTCAGTATTAAAATCACTTTCAACTGTTGTGCTTATACTATTTACCTCATTGAAGTCCCTCTCGTCATCAGGATCACATTCTATTATGTCTAATGTAATTTCATATTGTCCACAGTATAAAACAACTTCTCGATGTTCATAGCCCCATTCAAAATCTTCTCCGAAGCTTTCACATATTTCTTTAATTTCAAATACTTCATGACTGCAACCAAAGTCTTCTGTGTAAATTAATCCACCGTTTTTAATTACATCTTTTAAAACACTTTCAATTTTTTTAATCATAATATACACCTTTTCCTTTTTTATTACCTATTAAATAGGCTAGTACGCTAGGCGTATCGGTTCAACAAATGGTATATATATATTATATCATACATCTGATTGTTTGTACACATGTATTAAGCTATTAATTTATTTGCAACATAATATTCTTCTGTTAAATCATCATTTGTTAAAGCATGCCGTGCATCCGTAATTTTTTTATCAATATCATATTTTAAAACAACATGTTGTGTTGTATATGTTTGTAAATAAAATTTATAAGCATTTTCTATGTATTCGAATACTTTTTTTTCGAAGCTATCTGTTATTTTTTCAACCGCATGATTATAAATTTTTATAGGCTTTGTTAAATAACTAACTGTAAATTTGCTAACACTTTTTTTATAAAAAGAAATTCCACTTCCGTCGAAAATTATTATGTCAGCTTTTTCTGGCAGACAACTATAATAATAAAACGAATATTCTAATTTTTTAAATTTGTTTTGCTTTTTTACTACACCACTTTTTATTATATTTTCACACGTTGTTTTTAAATTTTGTGCGCAATATTCATTAATTTCATTTTTATGTTTTGCAGCATTAATTTTTAACAATTCTTTTATAAATTCTTCATCTTCATTTTCATCATATATTTTTTCAACATTTGCATTATAAATTGCATTAATATTTCTTATTGCATTAAGAAATTTTTTATTATCTTTTTTGTTGTTTGTATAAAATACTTTTTCCATTTTAATTACCTCAACTTTCGTTTAATTGTTTTACCTTATATATTTATTATATCATATATCTGATTGTTTGTAAATAGTTATTTTGCAGTGTATTAAACGGTTGCTTTAGCAACTTCAAATGTAAATATGTCAGTATATTGTTTTCCTTCTATATAATAATATTCATGTGTTATTTGCCCATCATTATTATACCATATTTTAGCTGGGCCATCTTCGCGGTGCAATTCACCATCTTTATTTGTATATTCATAATATCTTACTTCTCCCTTTTTGAAATATTTTATAAAAGATGGGCCATTTTTGCGGTATTGCACACCATTTTTATAAAAATATTCACGTTCAATTTGTTTACTATTTTTGTAATATTCAATTTGGTGTACTAATTCATTTTGTTTATTATAATATTTTTCAATTTTTTTGCTATATTCATAAACAACTTCTTTTCTCATTTTAATTACCTCCTCGTTTAATTGATTATATATATATATTATCATATATCCAATTATTTGTAAATAGTTATTTTGCGGTGTTTTATTTATAATAGGAAGCCCTAGAATAGGTTTAGGGAGGTTTTCTAGAGTTTTTAATATACTTTTATTATTAAAAACTAGAGGGAAGTTTAGAGGAAGGCAATGAAAAAAGGAAGCTATTTTAAACTTCCTTTTACTTTGGCGTAATGCCTGCGTCCTATTTTATATTATCCTGTTCAGGACCAAAATGAACAGTTACATTAATTAAATACATTAAACTTTATTAAATATTTTACTGTTAATATTTTTTCCTAGTTTGTATATTATATTT
>JGI24710J26742_10003329_pt1 | contig 13705 bp, 13 predicted proteins | sample BioPla2DNA2_FD_26742 | JGI IMG/M metagenome (IMG submission 26742) | reverse complement strand
AAAAAAATCGCTAGTTAACATTTTTTGCAAGGGAGGGGATGGATCGAATTTCATAAAAATTAAATCAAAAAGATTATAAAAGGATGTAAATCAATCATTATTTATTTGCTAATTAAACACACCATGTCATTATGGACAAATGGAGGTCTTTGAAATGTTGAACGAAGAAATGATGGAAGTTATAGAAAAGGAAAGAGCCTATCTAGCAACCGCCACTCCAGACGGAGTTCCAAATGTTGTCCCTATTGGGTTCATCAAACCACTGGATAACAAGAAGGTTATAATCGCAGACAGTTACATGGTTAAAAGCCGGGCGAATCTGGAAAAAAATCCCAAAGTGTCCTTCGTAGTTCAAGATGCTGCACGATATCCTTACCAGTTTAAGGGAACTGTAGAAATATTTAAAAAAGGCGAACATTTTGATGCTGTTGTGGAATGGGTTAAAGATGTCAATCCTCTGGCTCCCAAACCTAAAGCTGCTGTTGTTATTACAATAACTGAAATATACTCAGTTAAAGTCGGTGACAAAGGTAAAAAGATAGCTTAATTTATTCAAGGAGTGTTATTAATGAAAATTGATGGTGTAACAGTAGAAGACTCATTCGCCGAAGCTTTTGATATATTTGTCTCTAAATTTTTAATAACAGCAGCTACCAAAAAATTCGCAATGATCGCAGCTGAAGAAACAGTTGGTTTTGGGTCATCCGTGATCATGTGTCCTGCAGAAGCAGGAATAGACCGCTATGTCCCTCCTTCCGAAACCCCAGATGGAAGACCAGGATACGTGGTAATGGTCTGCCACCCAAAAAAGGATGAATTGGAACACCAGTTACTTGAAAGAATTGGTCAATGTGTTCTCACAGCTCCAACCACCGCAGTATTTGATGATATGGGGTCAGACGCTGATGAAAAACTCAAAATAGGATTTAAACTTAAATTCTTTGGGGATGGTTATGAGAAGGAAGCTAACATGTCTGGACGGAAAGTTTACAGCATTCCTATCATGTCTGGAGAGTTCGTAATTGAAGGGGAACTGGGAATTAAAAAAGGAGTAGCAGGAGGAAACTTCTTTGTCATGGCTGAAAATCAGACTGCAGCCCTTGTCGGTGCTGAAGTTGCAGTTGACGCTATTGGGAATGTTGAAGGGGCAATAACTCCCTTCCCGGGAGGTATTGTTGCCTCTGGTTCTAAGGTTGGTTCCAACAAGTACAAGTTCATGTCTGCTACTACCAATGAAAAATTCTGTCCCACCTTGTGTGATCAGGTAAAAAGTGAGATCCCTTCAGATGTAAAAGGGATTTATGAAATTGTAATTGATGGTGTTGGCGAAAATGCTGTTAAAGAAGCCATGAAGGTAGGAATAGCCGCAGCAGTAAAAGTATCCGGTGTTAAAAGGATATATGCTGCAAACTATGGTGGAACTCTTGGAGCATACCAAATATGGCTTAAAGATCTGATTCGAGAGTAATTTTTTTTTTTACTCTTTTTCATTTTCCAATTTTTTCGTCATGTTACTGGAAACGGAACAGTATCTGCATTTTCAACAATATCCCATATCTCCTTTTCAGGAAGATCAGCCCCTAATAATAATCCCGATTTGTCAAGGGCTTTGATTATCTTTTCCATGGCATCAACGTCTGCAGCGGACACAGTGTGGGAGTGAATATTCTTGGATATTTTGGATAACGTATCCAGGGATCTCTTGGCATCTGGCTTCATATACTCTTCTTCACATCTTTTAAGGTCTTCATTATCTATCAAATACAATTTTCTGGTAACTACTTGCTTTAAACCCGGAAGAAAATGTTTTGAATCTAATATTTTGCCAGCATTACTTATGATAATTTTTTTGTCATCAGTTGCTCCAGGGTCATGCCGTATTAATAGTTCACTAACCCTTCCATATTCCTTAATTTTGTCGAAAACATCTTCTTTCTTCAAATTTACTCCTAAAAGGAATCCTTTCTTTTTTAACTCATTTTCTACACACTTAAGACTTTTTGTGTCTGGTCCAGTTATGCGGTGGGAATGAATACCTCCACCGGAGAGAGTATAAAGTCTTTCCAAAGCTTCCATTCGGGTTGAATCTTTTTTGAGACTTATTAGGAACCTTTCCATTTCTTTTATATCAGAAACACCAATTTTTCTTTTTAGAGGTTCCTGAAAGCCGGGAAGATAGTATTCAATATCTTCAATTGTACAACCGTGATTTAAGATGATTTCTGCTTCTTCTTTGATATCTAAAACAGAATGGTTTTCAGTGATCTTAATTTCTGGTTTTATAACTACTTCCACAAGCCTACCATATTCGCGAGCTACTTCTTTGATCTCTTCTTCGTTAAGGTCCACTCCTAGAAGGTATTCTTCTTTTTCAAGTTTATTGGCTACTTTTTCAAGAGTTTCCTTGTCAGGTCCTGAGATACAGTGGGAGTGAATTCCACTTACTGATTCATAGATCCTCTCCAAGGATTTTTTCCTTTTAGGGTCTTTATCCAGACTCTCCAAAAATCGGTCCAATTCCTCTATTTTTGTTATGCCAATTTTTCGAGCAAGCGGTTCTTTGAACTCTGGAAGATGATATTCAATGTTTTCAAGGGTGCAACCGTGTTTGAGAATGATTTCTGCTTCTTTCCGAATGTCTGAAACATCATGCATCTCTGTGATCTTCATTATAGTTGGTTGGATGGCTGCAAAATAGATATCTTCAGCACCACTACTTTCTGGGGATATTACCGCATTTGCTCCTGAATGGTATAATCTTTTTATATTCACTTTTTTACTGGCTCTAGTTACTATCCAGATGTCTGGCTGTATTTCTCGGGCAGTTAATGTTATAAAGAGGTTATCAACATCATCGCCAGTGGTGATGATCACTCCCCTGGCGTTTTGGATGCCGGCTTGGGTCATGACGCCTTCATCTGTCGCATCTCCTGAAATGGCTAAAATATTTGTATCATTCCAAAGTTCTTGTTCGACAACCTTCTGGTCTTTTTCTATGATAACAACACTTTGATTTCTTTTTAAAAGTTCTTCATGAACGGCACTGCCTACCCTTCCATAGCCACAAAGTACGAAATGGTTCTTAACAGCTTTGAGCAATCTTTTATGCCTTGCACCGGATGTAATATCTTCAACAGTCATGGAAACCACCATTATGATTAAAGTAAAGGCATAAGCTATCAAACTAGCCCCTCCAAGTACGAGGGTAACCACAAAAAACTTTTGAAGTGGGTTTTGGGGGCTTATATCTCCATAACCCACAGTTGCAGTGGTTATGATTGTAAAATAGATTGCGTTAATAATGTCTAATTTCATTATTAAAGTAGATCCTATAAAACCATAAGTTAACAATGCTATTACTGCAATTATCGGATATTTAATAACTGAAAAAGGAATTGAAGTGACCATGGGCATTGAACTTGGGGCTTGCAAAACATCACCATTACGCAACCAATCTATTTCCTGAATGTATACCTATCAAAAATTTTTTGATAGAAAAACATGTAGGGACATGGTTAAATATCATCTTTATTATAATTATAAGTAGTGATAACATGACCCCAAAGGATATGATGGTTGTCGATGCCAATGCAGATGCCATGGGCATTCCTAGAACTTCTTTAATGGAAAATGCCGGAAGATGTCTGGCTAATAGGATTATCCAAAACAAAAATCCTTGTAAAGTTGCTATTTATGCTGGAAATGGAGGTAATGGTGGGGATGGATTTGTAGCGACTAGATATCTTCTTAATAATGGATTCGAAGTTGATTTATACTTTTTATCTGATCCAGTTCTCATAAACTCAGAGGAAACTAGATTGAATTGGGAAGTATTGGAAAAAATTAGTAAGGGAACCAGTCCATTGAAAATTGAAGTCATCAAGGATTCATCATATCTTAGCCCCACTGATTCAGAAGTGATTGTTGATGCTCTTCTTGGTACTGGTGTCCATGGAAATCTTAAAGAACCCATATCTAGTGCAGTTGACATTATAAATCAATCTGAAGGATTTAAAATTGCTGTTGATGTTCCAACAGGTGTTGATCCAGATTCAGGAATGGTTACTGATAAAGCAGTCCATGCAGATGTAACTGTTACTTTCCATAAAGTGAAAGTAGGTCTGAACATGGCTAGTGTGGAATATGTGGGCAGTATCGAAGTTTGCGATATAGGAATTCCAAAAGAAGCTGAACTCTTTACAGGACCAGGAGATATTTTAAGAATAGAAGATAGGGATAGTATATCCCATAAGGGTCAAAATGGCCGAGTTTTAATAATAGGGGGCAACCGAGAATATTCTGGAGCACCAGCCTTAGCTGCTCTTTCATCACTCGCATTTGGTGTTGATATTGCCCAAGTAGCATGTCCCCAAGAAGTTTCATCAGTTATTAAATCTTATTCTCCTGATTTGATAGTAACCAGTTTGTCACATGATTTTTTAAATCCCAATGATACAGATGAACTAGTTAAATTATCTAAAAACTTTGATTCTGTTGTTATTGGCTGTGGAATTGGCAGAAAGGATGAAACATCTCTAGCAGTTAATGATTTGGCGGTTGAAATCGAAAAACCCATTGTAATAGATGCTGATGCCCTTAAACTTATAGGTCCTGGTGTTTTACCTCGAAGAAATCAGGAAACTGTTATCACACCTCATCCTGGAGAGTTCATAGCCTTTTCAGGCCAAAAAGTTCCTCAAGATTTGGAAAGCCAAATAAATGTGGTTAGGGATGTTTCAACAGAATCAGGAACCACTGTTTTGTTAAAGGGAAAAGTTGATATAATCGCCCAAAATGATAAAGTCAAGTTGAATAGTACTGGAAATCCTGGAATGACAGTTGGTGGGACAGGAGATTGTCTGGCCGGAGTTATTGGGGCCTTAATGGCACAAGGACATTCTGGATTTGAATCTGCATTTTTGGGGGCTTATATTAATGGTATAGCTGGAGATTTAGCAGAAAAAGAGTTTGGTTACAATTTCAAAGCTACCGATCTTTTGAAATATATCCCAAAAGTCTTCATGGACGATTATTTTGATATTTAATCGAATAATTAAAAATTAAAAAAAAATGTGGATTATTATTTTTCCACATTGAATTTCTTTTTTCATATTTATTTTACAGGGATGATTAAGTCCCTTTCACCACCAGGCACGAATTCTCGTAGTGCACCTTTAGCAATGGCCTTTCTTGGTCTGGTAAAGTCAAATGCTAGATCTTTATCAGCAAATGCTACTTTTATAAGAGGGTTCACACAGAAAGCGTCTCCTCGGGCTGCGTGTGGTGCTTGGGCAATTCCTGCGTATTCTGGCTGGTGGCCAACGTTCATGGCGTAGTTAGGGTAGTTAGGACCACGTAATTCGTGGATCAAACCTTCATCACTCCTGATAGATAGGGAGTTGGATGCTCCGCACTGGTCTTGCAAGTCGTAACCGTAGAAACCGAGTCTGCTGTGGGTTTCTTTGTGGAGAATTTGACTTAAGTACCATCCATTGATTCCAGCATTGGAGTTCCCTGTTGCAAAGGCAACTGAACATCCTGCAGCAGCAGAAACAACTGCAGCTCGTTGAGAACCTCCAAAATGGTCTTCAAGGAGAGCGGGGTATTCGTATTGTTCCATTCCGTACATGGTTACTTCGGCGGCTATGTCGTGAACTACTTCAGTGCTTGCTTTGGTTCCACAAATGCCATATTTACCATCCACGTATTCTTTACCGTAATACACGAAATCATCTAGGATGTCGTCAGTGTAAGCTGCTGTTGCGTACTGTGTGAAACCTACTCCGCCGGACATGTAAGAACCTAGCCAGATCTGGTCGTATATAGTGGCTGCTGCTCCAATAACCTCTAGAGAAATTTTTGCAGGATCATCGGATATACGGGATGTTTGAATCATATCAGCCATTACACCGAAGGATATACCTCCAGGCTCATTTGGTCCCCTTGCTCTTCTTGCTGGGAGGATGCTTCCCATTTCTATAACGTCTGCGTGTTTTGCCGCATATGAAAAATCAGCAATAGCTGCTTCACCAGCACATAGTTTATACGCGGCAATGAAACTCATACCAATCTGCATTGCAGACCATCGGGATACAGTTCCACCATCACATACTCGGACTACCATGGATGGAACTCGGCTAATCTGGTATGTTTTTTTGCCAATATATTCTTTGAGCATTTGGGCTTGTTCTTCTGGGAATTCTTTGTTAATATCGATGAGGAATCTGGAATCCAGTTCATCAGCTAAGGTATCATCACCAGTGAACAGTTTGGCGTAGCAGTCACCAACCAGACCGGGGTGAACTTCTACCATATGTTCTTGAACAACTGCACCGCCTGGAAGGGCATGGTTGATAGTTTCCATGTATTCGTTGATAGTTTCGGGAGTAACTTCCACACCTAAACGTTTTTCCAGAACAGAATGAGCTGTATCCATTCCAACTATGATGGTTCTTTTGATATCATCTGAAAGTTGCTGGATTGCAGCGTTGTTACAGAAATGTAGGTCATCTCCTTCCACATAGGTGTCAGTACCTGAAACTTTGTAGGCCATTAATTTCCTCTGACCTAGTGGAACTCCGATGTCTGGGTTATAGAATGGGATTCCTCTTTCTTTTTCAACCTTTTTTGCGTACTCATCAAACTCTTTTTTTCGAGGTGATTGTTTCCAGCCTCCGTAACAGTAAAAATCAGTGTGATTTTCCTTGGGATCTTCATCAAATTTACTTTGTAAAGCTTTTAAAAATAGCTTTTTCTCATTGTTCATTTGTCATCACCCAGTTTTGCTTTTAAATCTTTTTTGAAAACTCCTAATCCATATCCGCCGTCAGTTCTAGATTCGTGTATTGTTAAAACTGCTTCAAGGGCTTCTTTATCTTCTCTTATGCCAACGTTGTCGCTGCGGTAAATGGTGGTGATTTCTTTTAAGTGTTCTTCGTCCATTGGTTCTCCTACATCTACAGGTGCATCGAGTGGTCTTCCTACTTGGTCTTTAATGTAGGAGACTTGTCGGGTTTTTTCATTGTATACGTATCTTTGCAGAGCATCGAACATTAGTCCGTTTTCATCTAATCTTAGTGAGTGTCCATGTACAGTTGCTCCTCTTAAACCGGTCTTTGCAGGGTCAAAGAATTCTGTTTCTAGTAATGTTTTTGAAATTTTTTCCAAGTCTAGTTCTCGAATTTCAATAACTTGTCTTCCAGATAGAGTTCCGGTGTCCACTCCTCTGAACCGTGACATGTAGGTTCGGGCCCGGTCGTAGGGGTGTGCAGGTGCGTTGTACATTGAATCTGCAAACTGTACGTATCTGATTCTTGTTCCTTGTTTTGCTCCGGGAATTGGATCAACCAATTCTTTCATCATGTCTTCATCGAAATCCATTTCATCCAGGGGAGGGTGAACGGTTTTGTAATTTTCTCCAGGATTTCTGTGACCTAAAACGCTAACAATATCTTCATCATTAATATTTCTGATTTTTTTCATCTCAAAATCTGGATCCATATGATTCCGACGATTTTGAGCTATTTTTGTTTCTCCAGGTGTGTACTGGGGTTTGTATGACATATTTAATCACCTAATTAACTTCACAGTTTCTTTGGAATTTGTTTTGGGATCAACTATTCCCACTAGGCTGGGATCAAAATTTTCTTCAATACCGTAACCTAATTTCAGATAATCTGATACAGTAGTCTTTGTTCTTGTGAATGAACCTATTTTCACGTCAAAACCGAAGTTTAATATTTTTTCAAGAATATTTTTTGTATCGGCAACGAATTCTTCCAGATTTTCTTCTTTTACAGTGACTACTATTTCTCCAACAGAAACTAAAAGTTCCACTTTTTTTCCTTTTACAGTAATGGTCTTTCTATCAGGATGGTTTACACTGATTCCTCTTGCAGGGCCATATCCCACAACATTGGGCAAAGATTCTCCGTTTACTAGAAATCTAAGGGATCCTTTTAGTTCCAGTAATTCATTAAGAATGGTTTCAGTGGTTTCTGGTTTCAAGCGTCTGTGAGGGAATATTTTCACATCAATGGCCTTGATTGGTTCCATCTTGATCACCTGAACCAAATTATATTTCTTCTTTTATTTCGCGAGCACCATCAGCTACGTATTTGAGTGGCTCTTTGAAATACTCAATATCGCTGTATATGTTTCCAACCATTCCTGATGTCATTTCTGGTGAGAACATTTGTGTTCCTGCGTCCAAACACATTGCTGCTGCTGTACATGGTATTGCAAATCCTTTACTGTGTCTGGTTACAACGTGGTTTCCGTGGAAGATTCCTGGACCTCCTCCTCCATATATAGAGTGGGAGAAAAAGCTCATTCCAACTCCAGTTCCCTCTACACGGCCATAATCTGCACCGGGTAGGCTGGTTTCAAATTCGAGTATATCATTGTAGTACAGTAAAGTGGATGCAACTCCCTGAGCTGCTCTAGAAGCCCCAATATTCACTATAACTGAACTTATTAATCCTGCTGCTGCGTATGCATTCCATAATGCCCAGTCTACTGGTTCGTAGATATTGTATCCTGATGGCATTGTTTTGGCCACTTTGATAACTCCATCATCAAGTGCTCTTTCCACCAGGGAGGTTACAACAGTTCCAACAGTTCCTTTACCATTTTCTTTAACTAAGTCAAATACCAAGTTATTAGCATTTAAACCCTGATATGCTAATCCTAATAAATGGAATCTTTCAAAAGCTCCTACTGAATCTCCCATTTCAAAGTTGGCTGTTTGTTCCAAGATTGAAGATAACGCTACTGCGTTTAGAGTGTTTTTCTTGGTAATGGCTACCACGTGGTTGGCAGGAATGTTTCTTAGGCCGTATCCCATACCTTCCAGCATTTGTGGTGGGCCTAGTAGGGCGGTGACATTGGCACCTGCAAAATCAACTGATTGTGGGTATTTTCCTAAAACAGCGGTTTTAACTGATGATGCCTCGAATTTGTCAACATCAAAAGTGTCGATGATGGCTTGCACAACTGCTGATCCTGTGACCATTGTTGAAACAGTGTAATCTCCTGCCATTTTTAGTCTTTGGGAAGGTAATTGCACTAAAAGCTGGTCCCCTTTGTTGATGAGTTTTAAGTTGAAGTCATCTTCATCATCAACACGGATCATTTTTTCGATTTTTTCTGCTATGATATCAACGTTTTCTACAATTGGTAGTTTTAATTCTCTACCTGGAATAAAATTAGATTTTCCGCCGTAAGCTGCTTTTTCCAATGATTTTTCAATCCCGGATAAGTTTACTGCAACGGACCGTTTGACTTCTTGTACAATGTTTTCTATTGTAGGGTTTAACATTGGACTAACTGCTTCTAGAGGAACATCACTCTCTAAAAGCTTTCCATCTGCGCCATATAGGTCTATTTTGTCTTCATAGGTTGGCATAACGTTTACACCTCTTTAATTTTTTAAGGGGGTTGAAGAAGAGACTGACAAAGGTCTCTCTTCGAATCTGTAGGGGGAATGTGATTGGTGAAAAAGATCCAGACTGTTTTTGTGCCTATCAAATGTCTGGATCAATCATGAAACTGTGAGCATAAATAAAATATTACTACTAGTGATAAAATAACCAATAATTATAAACTTACTACTGGTTAGTTAGTAACCAGTGGTAAAACTTTATAAGAGTTTCGATTTGATTTTTTTAAAAAAGTTTATAAATAAAATCCAAAATTTCAACTTTATAAGAGTTTCGATTTGATTTTTTTAAAAAAGTTTATAAATAAAATCCAAAATTTCCATTAATATGATCTAAAGCAAACTCATACAATGGTTTAATTTTAAAAAAATAAATTATTTTCGAATAAAAATAGAATTACGTAATATTAAGCCAATAATATTACCTTACCTCAATTAAATTAGAATATTAGCTCATAATGTTGAAATTCTTTTTTTTTGGTTATTTAATGAAAATTGTAATAGACCGAGGAATTGCTAATTGGAAGAGTTCATTATCATATATCTGATTAATTTTTCAACATCAGCAACGAATTTATCATGATCAATTCCTCGACTTTCAAGGATTTTTTCATGATCTAGAGGAATATTTGACATTTTTTTAGAAATTGATGATAATAATACAGCTGCTTCAACTGGATCTACATCCGGACGAATGGTGCCATCGTCTATACCGGTTTTGATAGAATTACACATAATAATTAATCTTTCTGAACGCAATTCCATGATCCTTTTTAAATATTCATCAACCAAATTTTCCTCATCCAAGCTTGTTTTAACTACAAATTCTCCATTAATCTCAGTTATAACGTCATGAATATGATTTTCATCTATTATTTTCTTTATATCAAATCTTCCTGATTGGAAGTATTTATAAATCCGCATATAATCTGGATAATCATTTGTGAAGTTATTATAAGCTTTTCTAAAAGCCGAAACTTTATCAATTCCAGTTTTTGATTTTTGAACTTCAGCTTTTATAGTGGAATTCAATATTAATGTACCCCGCAAGACAATAGAAAAAAAAAGTTCTTCTTTATTATTAAAGTAGAGATAAAGAGTAGCTTTACTCAGTTCAACTTCATTAGCAATGTCATTCATGGAAACATCATCATACCCACCTGCAAAGAATAATTTTTCAGCAGCATTAATGATATCATTCCTTCTTTGTTCCCTTTCTCTTTTCCTCCGATCTTTAATGGACATTACTTTACCTCTAAACAATGGTTAATAACTGACCTAGAGTTATTGTAATACTATGGTTTAATAGTATGGAAACAATTAGCTTTTAGTTATTTGTTTATTTTGATACTTTGAAAAATTAAATTTCTAATGATAACTCTAAAATTCTCATAACTTATAAAAAAACATCTCTGGTTAATAGAAACCCAATGCTTTGGCGAAAATTAGCACACCAACACCAAAAATCCCCCCAAAACCCGCGACCAAAACTGATAACACGTTGATAGGGATCTTGAAAAAGGGCAATATGTTCCAGACAAATAGTAATATCCATCCAGTTAACATGTGCAAAAGAATGCTAAAAGCAATTTTTCCCAGTTTAAAGAGAATCCCTATCCCAATAACTCCCAAAACCACTAGGACAATGACAATAATAATCATAGTCAAGATATCCATATTAGCATTCCTCGTTCATCTAAAACAATTTTAATGGATTTATAATTTTTTAACAAGTTCTTTTACTATTTTCGGCGACAAACATCCTGATAACAAGCTGCTTGTATTCCATAGTTTTTAACCATGCCTGCAATTTCTCTTTGATCCATTTCCTTATCTTCAAAGGACACGGCTTCCTCTTGGTACAAACTAAATGGTGATTTTCGTCCTAAAATGCGTATACTACCTTTGTGCAATTTCAAACGTACATTTCCACAAACTCGGCCCTGCATATTGTCAATAAGCTGATCCAAATCATCTCTTAGTGGTTCATGCCATAATCCATTATAAACTAGTTCAGAATAGGTTAATGATACAATTTCAGAGAACTTAATCTCTTCCCTGGTTAAAACCAGTTGTTCTAAGGCACGATGGGCTGCAATTAAAAGACAAGCACCAGGTGTTTCATAGTTTTCCCTTGATTTAAGGCCGATGATACGGTCTTCCATAATGTCAATCCTGCCAATTCCATGCATGCCGGCAACTTTATTGCATTCTTGGATAATATCAAGAGGGCCCATTAGTTCTCCGTTTATTTCGGTTGGAACTCCTTCCTCAAAGGATATTTCAATAATTTCTGGTTTATCAGGAGCATCTTCGGTGGAACAAGTCCAACTAAAAGCTTTTTCAGGGGTTTCCACCATAGGATCCTCTAGAATATCACCTTCTATTGAACGCCCCCACAAGTTTTCATCAATACTGTAAAGCTTATCTGAAGGGAGTGGAATTCCATGGGACTTTGCATAGGCAATTTCTTCACTTCTCGTTAAGTTTAAATCCCTTATTGGTGCTATAACATCACTATCAGAATAAGATCTAATGATAGACTCAAAACGGAATTGATCATTTCCTTTACCAGTACAACCATGAGCTATAGCAGTGGCACCTACTTTTTCAGCGAGTTCAACAATTTTAATGGCAATAAGTGGTCTGGCTAATGCAGTTGAAAGTGGGTAACCCTCATAAACAGCATTGGCCTTTATTGCTCGGAAGATAAATTCACGAGCAAATTCCTCTTTAGCATCTATGGTATAATGTTCAAGCCCCATTTCAGTTGATAATTTGGCAGGTCTTGTTATTTCATCCTCAGGTTGCCCTACATCAACACAGGCAGTTATAACTTTTTTATCATATTCTTCTTCAAGTAATTTTATGCATACTGAGGTGTCCAGCCCACCGCTGAACGCCAGAACAACTTTTTCCATTTTTAAATCTCCTCAATTCTTATCCTTCATTGATGTTTTTGTATAGTTAGAATAAATATTGATTTAGTTTTGATGGCAGCAATATAAAAAACTTTATAAGAATTGTTGTAAATCTTATTCTCCAATTTTACCAAAATTCTTTTTTTAAACAGATTGCAAAATTGTAATATTCCTCGAAAAATACAATATATTTTGGATTAACCTTTGAAAACATTTTTCAACTGGTTCCAGTATAGATGAAAGTGGAATAAGGTGCTAACTACCATGATAATGGCAAATTCAGCGTGCCAAAAATCAATGGTCAAATTCCAGGAAGATCTTATGCTTTGGCTAACAACTATCATCAAGATCAAACCAGTTACTCCAGTTACCAAAAAGCTGAAAATCAGGACATAATTCCAAATTTTATAGAAAATATCTCTCTTTAATCGGTTTTCTAAATAAAAAAGGTAAGTAACCAAATAGATGATAAGGGTGGTTATAGAGAGTGGAACTAGATAATAATTTCCTTTCGGAACAAATTTTGCTTTTTGAGTATCTAAAGAGCTAATATTCACACCAATGTCTCCCTTTTTGCCTCTGTGCTCATTATCTGAGCTGTTATTGAGGGACGATCTTGAAGGAGATTGGGAATGGTCACACACACCATCTTGATTTGTATCCTCATATCGTGGGCATTGACCAGGAAACGGATCATTTACGAGGCCATATGGGCAATCATTCCAAGCATAAATGACAATCGGAGTTAAAAAAATAATAAAAACCAATAAACATATTTTTTTCAATATTTTCCCCCCTTTTCTTTCCTTAGAGGGATATCTGGGATTTTAATGTTCTTGGATGACTTCCAGTAGGAGTGCATGTGAAACAGGGCAATCCAGAACATGGACATGCCAAACTTAATGTGCCAGTATAAAAAACTCTGACTAATTGGCAAAGCCAAACCACATTCAACAAGGCTTAAAAGCGTTAAACCCGCTCCAGCAGACACTAAAAATGAAAATAGAATTAATATATTCCATAAACGGATATGAACAGCCCTGCTTATAAAATTCTTATGATAAAGGGTGTAACTCCCATGATAAGCTAATAACAACAGAATAGACACGATTATAAAGTCATAAATCATAATAATCCTGAATGACCTTTTTTTATATAAATTTTCTTAATTTATCCGATTGATAAAAATTCTTCACTTAGGATAATTTAATATATCAATTGAGTATTAATGTGTTTTAAAAGTTAATTGTCATGATGTAATATATAGATCACCATCTGGTGAAAAAATGCAAAAAAAGAGCAAATTTGTCCTCGCAGCGATAATTCTGCTTTCAGTCTTTTTAAT
>JGI24710J26742_10003328_pt1 | contig 13707 bp, 14 predicted proteins | sample BioPla2DNA2_FD_26742 | JGI IMG/M metagenome (IMG submission 26742) | reverse complement strand
ATTGAACTAAGATTGCGCTGATAGAAGGAGCAGCTATTATTTTTGCATTTATACACATAAAAGTCCTTACGGTCCTTCACTTTCTCAAGGGTCTTGCTGCATTGTGGACACCTTAATATCACTGACTTTTGATAGTGGTTTTTAGCGTGGAAAGGAGTACGGCATATCTTGCAAAGATACTGTCCTCTGCCACCGTTGTTGTCATAGAGATACATGTGCGGAGCACCACATTTAGGACACACAACGTCTTTAGGTATAGCAGGCTTATCTTTACGCTGCTTAACAGGTTTGAGTTCTTTACCATGACTGTCCTGATACTCTTTAAGCAAAAGCTTGTAATCAAGCTTTTCAGGAACATCAAAGATAGGCAACTCATCAACCTGAAGTTTTTGATATTCCTTCTTTACTGGTTCATCTGACAGATTTTTAAAAAGGTTTTTACCGAGAAGTAAGGTTAGTAAATATTTTATAACATCAATAAGAAATATAACGTATTCAACAAGAATTGTATTAATCATGCTAATAGCTTGCCTCCTTTTAAGGTTGTTAATTTTGTTTACTGCAAATTCAAAATACACGAACTTTTAGGGGGTGGCAAGTTATTTATATAAAAATTAAGTAAAATCAAATGGTAGCTGTCTTAGATATATAAAAAACTTTGACAGTACCATATNNANNTAGGGGGTGTTTTTATGATAAAAGTCAATAACATTTCAAAAGAGTTTATATCTAGCAAAAAGTATCCCGGTTTCAAAGGCGCTATAAAAGGCTTAGTTATTGGCATAATCCATTAGATTGGTTATAATATGGTTGAAGATATTATTGTTTTTATAAAAAAGTCTTTAACTAACGATAATATAAGTAATAGGTTAAGTAAATGTTATATGTGAAAGGTTGGTAGAAATGAATTTAGAGAATATGGCACTAAATAATGAGAAAGCTTTAGGAGAAAACTCATACCCTGGTAGAGGCATAGTAGTGGGTATGACTCCAGATGGAGAAAATTATGTTCAAATATATTGGATAATGGGTAGAAGTGAAAATAGCCGTAATAGAATTTTTGAGCTAGAAGGAAATTTCGTTAAAACCAAGGCTTTTGACCCAGCTAAATTAGAAGATCCTAGCTTAATTATTTATTATCCAGTAAAAGATATCAAGGGTATCCATATTGTTACTAATGGTGATCAAACAGACACGATCTATAATTATCTTCAAGAGGGAAAATCCTTTGAAAATGCTTTAAATACAAGAAAATTCGAACCAGATGCTCCTAATTTTACTCCTAGGATCTCTGCTTTTATCCGCTGTAGCCAGGAACAAGCCACATATGGCTTATCTATACTAAAAACTATAGATAACAAAGGAGATATTTGTGTAAGAAGNTATTTTAATTATGATAAATTTACCAAGGGTTATGGTCATTGCATTCATACATACAAGTCAGATGGCAATCCAATACCATCCTTTGTTGGAGAACCATTTGTTGTAAAACTAGCTAATGATATAGAAGAAAATGCAGATCACTTCTGGACTTTATTAAATGATGACAATAAAATTTCATTGTTAGTAAAGTATATTAGCGTTAAAGATAATAGAGTAAAGTTTAAAATTATAAATAAAAACAAGTAAATTAAATATGAGGTTTTTAATTCAATCATACAAGTTTAATAGCACACTTATTGAAAGATAAGGCCGCAAAGCCATGGGTCTAAAGGAAAGATTTCCTATGATTGCCAGGTTGCCAAAGTATGTTAGGTTAATTTTAGCTTAATATATTTATATAGGCACCCTGAGGGGTGCCTTTTAATTAAGATAAAGATAGGTGAAAAAATCAAATGAATAGGGTTAAAATTGAAGAACTACGTGAAAAAATAAACATGATGATAGCTTCCGATAATTATGATTATGAAGAGTTGGTAGAGTTAAGTCAGGAGTTGGACAAGTATATAGTAGAAGAAGTAAAAATTAGTATGTATGTTAAGACCGTATTAGGTTGCGAGGTTTCGGAACAGTTTAATAATTTAATCAATAAGATAGAACTTGTTGAAGAAAACTATGAATATGTACGGATTGTAGATCCTATTAAAAAAGAAGTTTTGGCACTTAAAGGGGCTGAATTTGATGAGGATAAACTTAAATGTTATAAGTTTTTTGGCAGACATGATCCTTGTACAAATTGTGTTTCTATAAAGTCTAGAAATGAATATAGTATAAAAATTAAGATTGAACGTGTAGAGAATAAAATATATATTGTAACTGCAGTACCAATACAAGTTAAGGAGAAAAAATTAATACTTGAGTTAATAAAAAATGTTAGCTTAAAGCCTCTTATGGATATGGAACAATTTAAAGAAAAGTTGATAAATGAAGAGTTAGAAACACTTTATAGCGGAAAACTTATTGATGATAATTATAAAGTAGATTTAAAGAATAACTAAATAAGAATTTCTTATAGATAAGCTTATTAGCAGAATAAAGTTTTCATGAGCTATAAGAAATATTGTAAAAAGTATTATTAGGTTAAAGAACTAGTAATACTTTTTTGTTTGGAAATTTTAACAAGATGAACTGCCATTAATTATGGCAATTGAGTATAAATCTCAATAAAAACCTTGACTAAATATTAACAATAAAATATACTTTAAGTAAAGAGAATGATAATCGTTATCAATAACGCATAGAAAGAAGTGATTTTTTATGATGCCTTTGACCATGGCGAAAATAGGTGAAATAAATTCTATTAAAAGAGTTGGAGGAAAAGAAGAAACAAAGAAATTCTTGGAGAATTTAGGTTTTGTACCTGGAAGTATTGTTACGGTAGTTTCCGAAACAGCAGGGAACATAATTGTTAATGTAAAAGAATCTAGAGTGGCAATTGGACAGGAAATGGCTAGGAAGATAATGATATAAATATAAGGAAAGGTGATGACATGAAAAGCTTAAAAGAAGTTAATTGCGGAGAAACTGTTAAGGTTGTTAAGCTTAGGGGGGATGGTCCTGTAAAAAGAAGAATTATGGATATGGGAATAACAAAAGGAACAGAAGTTTTTGTTAGAAAGGTTGCCCCCTTAGGAGATCCTTTAGAAGTAACAGTTAGGGGATATGAATTATCCTTAAGAAAAGCTGATGCTGAGATGATAGAAGTGGAATAATATTAATAATAGGATAGGAGTTTTAATATGTCAGTGAAGATTGGGTTGGCGGGAAATCCTAATAGTGGTAAAACAACCTTGTTTAATGTTTTAACTGGTTCTAACCAGTTTGTTGGAAACTGGCCAGGGGTAACAGTGGAAAAAAAGGAAGGTAGGCTAAAGGGACATAAAAATGTAACTATTATAGACTTGCCAGGTATTTATTCCTTATCACCTTATACCCTAGAGGAAGTGGTGGCCAGAAATTATCTAATTAATGAAAGGCCAGATGCCATAATAAATATTGTAGATGGTAGTAATTTAGAAAGAAATCTATACCTTTCTACTCAGCTTATAGAGCTTGGTATACCTGTAATCATTGCAGTTAACATGATGGATCTAGTGAGAAAAAACGGAGATCAGATTCATATTGAAAAATTAAGTGAAAAGTTAGGTTGCCTAATAGTTGAAATATCAGCTCTCAAAGAAGATGGGATATCTAGATTAATTGACAGAACTTTAGAGCTTGTTAATAGTAAAGCGAGCACAAGAATAGTTCACAAGTTTAATGATACAGTTGAAAACATAATAGAGGCCGTCGAGTCAGAATTGGACAATGAAATCCCAGAGAATCAAAAAAGATTTTTCGCTATAAAACTTCTGGAGAAAGACGAAAAAATAAATTCACAACTTAAGAAGATTCCAGACCTATCAAAACATATAGAAAAGCTAGAATCAGCTATAGATGATGACGTTGAAAGTATTATTGCTAACGAAAGATATGATTATATTACTTCAATTATTAAAGAATCTTATATAAAGAAGAATAAAGAAAAGCTTACTAGTTCAGATAAGATTGATAGAATAGTTACCAACAGGGTCCTAGCACTTCCAATTTTCGCAGCTGTGATGTTTCTGGTCTATTATATTTCCATAACAACTGTAGGAGCTTGGGTTACTGACTGGGCTAACGATGGTGTTTTTGGAGAAGGCTGGTCCTTATTTGGATTAGAGATTCCTGGTGTTCCTGTGTTAGTGGAAAGGGGACTAAATGCCATCGGTTGTGCAGACTGGTTACAGAGTTTAGTTATTGATGGTATTATAGGTGGAGTGGGAGCTGTTTTAGGCTTTGTTCCACAGATGTTAATTTTATTCTTATTCTTAGCCTTCTTGGAAGGTTGCGGATATATGGCAAGAGTGGCCTTTATTATGGATAGAATATTTAGAAAGTTTGGCCTATCAGGGAAGTCCTTTATTCCAATGCTAGTAGGTAGTGGTTGTGGTGTTCCTGGTATTATGGCTTCAAGGACTATTGAAAATGATAGGGACAGAAAAATGACCATAATGACAACAACCTTTATTCCTTGTGGAGCTAAGCTTCCTATAATAGCATTAATTGCAGGAGCTTTATTTAATGGTGCTTGGTGGGTGGCTCCTAGTGCCTACTTTGTTGGAATTGCAGCCATAATCGTATCAGGTATTATTTTAAAGAAAACTAGAATATTCTCAGGAGAAGTAGCTCCTTTTGTTATGGAACTTCCAGCATATCATATGCCAACAGTTAAAAATCTTTTAAAAAGTATGTGGGAAAGAGGATATTCCTTCATAAAGAAAGCAGGAACTATCATATTATTATCAACAGTTNTAATTTGGTTTGCTGAAAGTTTTGGTTTTTCAGAAGGATCCTTTGCTATGGTTGATGATATGAATGACAGCATATTAGCAGCTTTAGGAAATGTTTTTGCACTAGTATTTAAACCTCTTGGCTGGGGAGAGTGGAAAGCAGCTGTAGCAGCCATTACAGGATTGGTAGCAAAGGAAAATGTGGTGGGAACCTTTGGAGTTTTACATGGATTTGCGGAGGTTGCGGAAGATGGTGTAGAAATTTGGGGCACATTAGCAACAAGTATGTCGGCATTATCAGCCTACTCTTTCCTTGTATTTAATCTTCTTTGTGCACCATGCTTTGCTGCTATGGGAGCTATTCGAAGAGAGATGAACAGTGGAAAATGGTTTTGGATTGCCGTTGGATATCAGACAGGCTTAGCTTATGTTGCATCATTATGTATATATCAAATAGGTACATTTGTAACAAGTGGAGTCTTTACTTTTGGTACNGTAGNAGCTTTTGTAGCTGTGTTAATNATTATATACTTATTGTTTAGACCTAAAAAGGAAGGGTGAGATATGGGGACATTTATAGTTGGAGCTATAGTATTAGGGATCCTAGCAAGCTCAGTATATAGTTTAGTAAAGGATAAGAGAAAGGGTAAATCTATACAGTGTGGTAAGGACTGCAACCATTGCGATAGGGGATGTCACTAGTTGGATAAATAAAATATAGTAATAAAAAATCATCTAATAACAAAAGCTAATAGAGAATACAAACAATAAAAGTTTCTCGTAGAGAGGTGAAATTTATGGCGGCAAGAAAAACTGCTGAAATAGGCAATGGACATTTTCAGCAAAAAAATAGGAAAGGTAAGTCTGATAAAAACACTGCTATACCTAAGGCAGAAATTAGAAAAAGAAATAATGAAGAAAATAATATATCTCATCCAAGGTAGGCTATTTAAAAGGACTTCTTATTATAAAGAAGTCCTTTTAATATAGATTTTTATCTTGAACTTCTCAAGAATTAGTATATAATTAACTTATANCCCATAATAAACCTATTATATTAGCTTGGCAATGAAATACCGCTGAGGTCTAGTTATTTATATCCATACTTAAAACTTACCAGGAGGGGTAATCTATGATAAGGACTAGAAATTTATATGATAATAAAAACTTAGAAGTAATAGAAGAAAGAGGAGATGTGAAAGTCCTCGAATATAAGAAGGATTTAAGCGTTGACACTTTAAATGCAATGGAAGCATACTTTGCTTCAGAAATGAATGTTAGAAGAAGACAGGTACTTATTGAATTAAAAGGTAATGCCTATACCGTTAGTGCTGGAGCCATGCAGTGGACTGCAGGAGCAGTTAATATGGTAGCTGACGTAAAAGGATTTGGAGACTTAATTGGCAAAGCTTTTTCATCTAAAGTAACTAAAGAATCTGCAATTAAGCCAAGATATCAGGGTCAGGGATTGTTAATGTTAGAACCAACCTATAAACATATCCTCTTGGAAGATGTTGGTCAATGGGGAGGTATGGTCTTAGATGATGGTTTATTCTTGGCATGTGAATCAAGAGTTCAGCAAAAGGTTGTTGCTAGAAGCAATCTATCTTCTGCTGTTTTAGGACAGGAGGGCTTATTTAATTTGTGTCTTAGAGGTGCTGGAGTAGCTGTATTAGAAAGTCCTGTACCTAGAAGTGAATTAATAGANTTTATATTGGAAAATGATGAAGTTAGAATTGATGGAAATTATGCAGTAGCTTGGTCAGAGACATTAGATTTCAGAGTTGAGAAGTCAAGTAAAAGCTTAATTGGTTCTGCAGTTTCAGGTGAAGGCTTGGTTAATGTATATAGAGGCAGTGGAAGAATACTAATGGCACCTNTTGTTTAATATGAGAACAGTAATTTAGAGCATGTAGCTAATAGCTACATGTTTTTTTCTTAAACTTTTCTTAAAATCATTGAAACCTAATAGAAATACAACTATAATAGCCTTGTGAAATATATGTAATTAAAGGTACAATATGGGTTGGAGCTGTAGAGTCTTTATATTTAAGAGAAAAAAANACATTATAAATGGGTAAAAATGTGTAAGGGATTAATTTGAGAGATTTATGATAGGAGGGATAATGTGCTTTGCTTGAAATGTGGTAACAAAATTAGAAAAGGCCATAAGTTTTGCACTCAGTGTGGAAGCAAATTTGATTTTTCTGTATTAAAACGTAAAAAATAAAAGTAGTCATTATGGTATTAATAATTTTACTTATACCCATAGGGCTTTGGACAGCATCTTTTTTACTAGATCAACCTGTATTAGTTACTGATATAACAGTAGAGGGGAGATATTATAATCTATATGATAATAACGGCTATATAGAGTTTTATGAAGAAAAAAGACAGTACTACCATGGTAGTTACATAAGAAAAAAGGAAAATGAAAGTATGTACAGTATAGAGGATACTTATAGAGTGAAAGGTAATAAAGTTATACTTTCAAATCTTATAATAAGAAAAGATATCGAGTACTTAGTCTATAATAATTACTTAATACAAAGAGATCTTGCATTCAAAAATACAATTCCTAAAGGTAAAACCTTCAATGTAAGCTGTATAAGGAATAATATTAAGTATGTATTTAATAAGGATGGTAGCTTTTCAAAAGTTAAGGTAAATAATGATAGGGAGACAACAGAGCTCAGTGGACTTACCAAAGAGATGAAGAGATTATAACCTTGAAAGTAGAAGGAGAAGATAAGGAATTTAAGTTATTAATTTATGAAAATAAACTCCATGAAGGTAGTTATAAAAAAGAGGAAAGTTAAAAAACTTTCTTTGATATTAAATTTAGTATATAAATCCCATCTTTTATTTATGTTGTGTCTTTAAGGTTACAAAAATAAAAGATGGAATTTTTATATTGTATTTTACTTATTTATAAGCAAATTTATCTCCGTAGCCTATCTAAGACCTGGATTGTTAAGAGTTTCNGGAACATTTAATGTGTAATTGGAGTGGAAATTATTGTCCCAATAAGTTTCCCCAGAAGGGTTTATGTACTTAATTGCAAATTTGAAATCTACAGATGCCTTATTATAGCCTGACATAGGATCTAGCCCGCCATCTATCTCGAAATACCATAAGCCGTATCTACCATCCTTTTCGCCCACATATTCAGCATTTACATCCTTCCATTCATTATTAGCTACCTGATAGTGGATGATTACTGAATCCTTTGAATTANATCCTTCTGTCTGAACATAGCCATAGGCATAGATATGACCTTCTTTAGAAGCTGTTTTACAATAGAGTAACTGAACCTGCTTTCTTGTATCGGCCCAGGTCTTCTTTGGTGTAGCGTAAATTATAGTTGCTAGAACAGTGATAAATAGGAGTAGGAAGAGAATTTTTTTCTTTTTAAATTTCATTTTAAAAACCTCCTGAAATTTTATTACACAAATAATGTAGGAAAAAAATGGTGTNAAGTCAAATATAGGAAAAGTTAAAATATTACTTTACAAAAGAAAGAAAAGGTTTACGGANTCATTGTTTCTCGTATGCAAGGCTTTTTAAAAGTATATTTTCAGAATAACTTTTGTTAATTGTAATATTAAAATAAGACTTGTATAATATATATAATTTAACGAAAGGTTGGTGCGTATGAGTAGTGTTATTCACTTACAGGAAAAATGTGATGCCGCTTCAGGGAGAGTAAAAGCACAAATGGTCCTTAAGCAGGCTAATATAATAAATGTCTTTACAGAAGAAATAATACAAGCTGATCTAGCTATTTGTGGCGATACCATAGTTGGTATTGGGAGCTACCAAGGAGAAGTAGAAATTGATTGTAGGGATAAGTTTATATGTCCTGGATTTATAGATGCCCATGTCCATGTAGAATCTACTATGGTTATGCCAAGTGACCTAGCTAAGGAGGTTCTAAAATCTGGAACAACTACCATGATAGCCGACCCTCATGAACTGGTAAATGTAACTGGAATAAAAGCCTTAGAGTTTTTAATAGAAGCTACAGAAGACATTCCAACTAACCTATATATAATGTTACCTTCCTGTGTTCCCTCCACAAAGTTTGAAACCAATGGGAAGAGCTTTACTGCAGAAGATATGGTTCCTTTTCTTAACCATCCCAGGGTATTAGGTTTAGGTGAAGTGATGAGCTATAATGATGTAATAAATGGCCAGGAAGAAATGTTAAAGAAGTTGATTGTTAATGAAGGTAAAGTGTTAGATGGTCATGCTCCTGATCTTATAGGTAAAGAATTGCAAGCCTATGCTTGTGCTGGAATTGAAACAGATCATGAGTGTGTTAATTTTCAAGAGGCTTATGAAAAAGTTAAAGCAGGACTTAAGATACTTATTAGAGAAGGTAGTGCAGCTAAAAATTTAGAAGCAATTGTTAAGGGTTTAATTGAAAGTAAAATTCCTACAGATAACTTTATGTTCTGCACTGACGATAAGCACCTAGAGGATATCCAACGTGAAGGACACATCTCATGGAATATTAAACAAGCTATTGGATTAGGCATGAGTCCTATTACTGCTATTAAAATGGCTAGCTATAACACTGCTAGGGCNTATGGTTTAAAAAAGTTAGGAGCGGTGGCAGCAGGATATAGAGCGGATCTAGTGATTTTGGAAGATTTAGAAAATATGAAAGTATCACAGGTTATTAAAGATGGCATAATAATAACCGATGAAAGCTTTGCAAATAATAAAGATAAATACATAGATAAAGCTATGCTAAATACGGTGAAATTTGATAATCTTACTGCAGAAAAGATCAAGGTAAAAGCCTTTGAAAAAAATTATGTAATAGAGATGATGCCACATCAAATTATTACTAAGAAGGTTTACGAAGAAATACCTAGTCAGTATGGTTACTTTACAGCAAATGAAATTTACTCCAAACTATGTGTTATAGAAAGACATAGGGGCAGCGGTAATGTAGCAGCAGCACCATTAAAAGGTTTTGGCATAAAGGGTGGTGCCATAGCAACTTCTGTAGCACATGATTCCCATAATATCATTGCTGCAGGAGATAAGGATGAGGATATAATATTGGCTGTGAATCGTTTAAAAGAAATTCAAGGAGGCTATGTCATAGCATCTAAGGGAAAGATTATAGGGGAATTACCTCTACAAGTTGCAGGTCTTATTAGCACCTTACCTAGTGAAAAGGTTCAAAGTATAACAAAGGAAATGTTAGCACTGGCAAGGGCTATGGGAGTACCAGCCTACCTAGATCCTTTCATAACCTTATCTTTTATGGCCCTGCCTGTAATTCCAGAAATACGATTGACAGATTTGGGCTTGTTTGATGTAGAGAAATTTGACTTAATCTAAGTATTTTATTAAGAAAATAAAATTAACAAAGCCAATTTACTAAAACTAGGAGGCATATTAAATGGCATTTAAAGATTATAAATANGAAAGACCGAACTACCAAGAAGTTAAGGTACAGTTAACTTCTTTAATAGAGGAATTTACTAAAGCAGCTAATGCAGAAGAGCAATTTGAATACATAAAAAGAATTAATAAGATCAGAAATAGAAATGAAACCATGTATAATCTGGCTTATATAAGACATACCATTAACACCCAGGATAAATATTACGATGAAGAAAATAATTATTGGAATGAACATTCTCCTCTTTACGAAGAGTTAAATTCAGAATTTTATAAGGCCTTGGTAAATTCAAAGTTCAGGCAAGCTCTTGAAGAAAAGCTAGGGAAACAGTTTTTTACTTTAGCAGAATTCACAATTAAATCTTTCTCAGTAGAGATAATCGAAGACCTTCAAAGAGAAAATAAATTAGTGTCTCAGTATGTTAAACTGATAGCTTCTGCTAAAATTAACTTTCAAGGAGAGGAAAGAACTCTATCAACTTTGCCACCTTTTACCTTAAGCAAGGATAGGGTTATAAGGGAGAAAGCTTCCAAAGCTAAATATGATTTCTTTCTTGAAAAAGAAGCTGAAATTGATAGGATTTATGATGAGCTAGTAAAGGTTAGAACAAAAATAGCTAAAAAGTTAGGCTTTAAGAACTTCGTAGAATTAGGATATTTAAGAATGAAAAGAAGTGATTACAACCCACAAATGGTAGCTAATTTTAGAAAGCAGGTTGAAGAACATATAGTACCAGTAGCTTCAAAGCTTTATGAAAGACAAAGAGAAAGACTTGGCTTAAACACTCTAAGCTACTATGATGAAAAATTCGAGTTTTTAAATGGCAATGCAGAACCTAAAGGTAGTCCTCAATGGATACTTGAAAAGGGTAAGAAAATGTACTCTGAGTTATCAGCTGAAACTAAGGAATTCTTTGATTTTATGGTAGAAGAGGAATTGCTTGATATGATTGCAAAACCAGGTAAAGCTGGCGGTGGTTACTGCACCTACATTCCAGACTACAAGGCNCCTTTTATATTCTCTAACTTTAATGGCACTTCTGGAGATATAAAAGTATTAACCCATGAGGCCGGCCATGCTTTTCAGGTATATTCCTCCAGGTGGATTGAAGTACCAGAATGCAATTTCCCAACCCATGAAAGTTGTGAAATACATTCTATGAGCATGGAGTTTTTCACTTGGCCTTGGATGGACTTGTTCTTTGAAGAAGATACTGATAAGTACAAATTCACTCATTTAGGCAATGCAGTAAAATTCATTCCCTACGGTGTAACAGTTGATGAATTTCAGCACTATGTCTACGAGAATCCAGAAGCCAGCCCTGAAGAAAGAAAAAGGGTTTGGAGGGAAATTGAAAAGAAATATCTTCCCCACAAGAACTATGAAGGCTGTGACTTTCTAGAAAGAGGTGGCTGGTGGTTTCAACAAGCCCATATATTCAAAACTCCTTTCTACTACATTGACTACACTTTGGCCCAGATCTGTTCTTTACAATTTTGGAAAAGGGCTGAAGAAAACAGGGAAAAATCATGGCAAGATTATGTGAAGCTTTGCCAGGTTGGAGGAACAAAGTCCTTCTTAGAATTAGTAGACTATGGAAATTTAATTTCACCCTTTAAAGACGGATGTGTAAGCTCTGTTATAGGAGATATTGATAAATGGTTAGAGGCAGTGGATGACAATAGAATGTAGAGTTACTTGTTTTTGTAACAAGGGTATGTAAAAAACACATAACATAATAATAAATTGTAGAAAACGGTTAGCTAAGGCTGACCGTTTTTTATCAATTTGCTGTGGGTGAAATGCTAATGGATTAGTTTTCATGATTTCTGATCATCTTGCTTGGGATAATGAAGCCGAGCACTTGTTTTTACTTCAAGATAAGATAAATGCTTACCTATTGTACAAGGGGATATTTTTATAATACTTTAATATCAATTACTTATTATCAAACAAGCCTCTAGTTTGATAAACTAAAATAGAGAGTTTTTTGTAAGGGAAAAGAGAAAATTTTTGAAAAGAAACGAGGAAGGATATGAAAAATATTTGTTATATTCTTATATTAGCTATGCTTTCACTTAGTAGTCTAACTGCTTGTAGTAGCAATCTTAGAGAGCAAAAGGACAAGGAGCAAAAGGCTACAGGGAAGATAGATAATATAAGGGAAAAGTATCATGTTCTTGGTGATGAAGTACTGCGTAAGGAGCTTCAGGCCTATGAATCACTTCTAAAGCTTGATATAGACACTTCGGTCATTCCCTATTCAATTGAATTTATAGGAAGTTGGGATTTAATATCTGATTCTACTTATCAAAAGAAAATGAGGAACATTTTCTATACTGTTTATCCACGAATGATGGCACGGTGGTCTACCGGTATGGAGAATAAAAGAGTGGAATTTATGGCTGATGAGGAAAGGAATGAAGTGGCCTATGCAATAGATGGTATGATAGTAGTTTCTGTGAATTATGCAAATGAAAACCCCAGGGATTTAGGCTACTTTGCCCATGAGCTTATGCACATAGTGCAAATTACGAAAATTTTGATAGCCACTGGTTTGTGGAAGGGGAGGCGAGCTATGGAGGTTTTCGCTACTTTCATTGGGCTAGGGTATACCAGAAATGGAATTTCCTAAATTGAGACAAAGTGGTGTGCCGAGGCAGTGGATGTGCAGGATGTTTCTTATAAAAGTCAAGGAGTTCAACATTTTGTTGTTTTGGATTTAGGAGAGAAGAAGACATTTAATTCCTATAGCATCTATAACGGAGGCTCTATGGAGGATGAGGCTTATAACGCTTCTTCTTGGGAGCTCTTGCTTTCTTTAGATGGGGTGAATTTTAATTCTGTTGATTATCAGTTGGATGCCGGAAGAAATTATGTGATATGTCCTATTAAGGAAAACACTGCCCGATATGTAATGCTTAAGGTCTATAATTCTGATAGAGGTTCAGGAACTCTCAGGCTGTACGAAATGATGGCTGGACTTCTTAGAGAGTCATGATTCCTATATTAATATTTTCGCAAAGTCTTTCAAGGGGAAAGAGTTAAAAGATAAATAAAAGCATAAAAAGGTCATTGTGCATATTTTTATACACAATGACTATTTTTTTATAAACTAGGAGAGAAGTTATGAAGTAAGATAAGTTCTAGCAATAAATATTATGGGAATTTGTCGTAGTTTCTAATTAATTCTATGGAAATAGATGAATAATTATTAACATATTGCATTAATCGACTTGTATTGATTATTTGTGACATATATAGTAAAATAAACATAGAAATAAAATTTAAGATTGCGAGGTGTCTTTGCTAGTTTATGGATTGAGAATTTTATTTTTTATAAGGGGATCTTAATTATACAATAACTATTTTTTAGTCTTTATCCAAAAAAATTAAAAGTTACTCTGTAAACGTTACACAAAATACATATATGGTACTGTAAAAAGTTTATGAAAAACTAGCTTCAAAACTACCAACAAACTGAAGTTAGCTGCAACTAACCGCAGTTGCCCTTGACAAACATTCGCCAAA
>JGI24710J26742_10003323_pt1 | contig 13714 bp, 15 predicted proteins | sample BioPla2DNA2_FD_26742 | JGI IMG/M metagenome (IMG submission 26742) | reverse complement strand
GCATTCTTTTTTTCCAACGTACCTCCTCCTTTTTTGAGCGTATGCGATTTTGAGCAAAGCGATTTATGGGGTATTAGGGTTCTCCCTAACAAGCGATATTGTAAGGTGAAAACCGTACAATATCTATGCTTGTTACGGTGTAAGACACACGCTTTTAGCGTATATCTTCCTTTTTCCGTGACTTGCACCGTGAGGGAGCGACCTCATACCATCCATATCAGTGCAAATCCTTGTAAAGTTCCATTTATCTGCGGTATTGGCATCACTTTTATTGTGAGTACCGTCAGTATCGCAAAATTGTGGAACCATTGAGTGTAGTGGGGGCAATTCCTTTGGATATTGCCATCATAGTACCATCAAAAACAAAGATATTTGTCACCTTAGAAGCTGTCGAGGAAATCGAGTACCGCTTCTTCGGTTTCGGTATTGTTTTCCTTTTCGGCGGGTGTTTGTGCAGAGGGTGTCTGCACAAACTGTAATAAGCTGCCAAGAGGATTGATTTTTGCCGCTTCCTCTCGGATAGTGGTTATAACCCGTTCAAGGAAAGCATCTTCAGTTGTCATCCTTTCGGATAATTCCATAAATCCGCATATAGCAGAAATGACCGCCTTGCTGTACGATTCCTCTGCACTTTGCAGATAGTCATACGCCCTGCGGTCATTTTCCTTATCTAAATTAAAGCGGATTTTTACATTCTTAACGTTCATACCACACCGCCGTTTCTGTTAAGGGTTACAAGCGCCATATATTCATATCCCTTTGCAGTAGCACAAATATCCTCGTTAATGATAACCCTGCTTGCATCATAATCGGCAAAGTTACGGATTAAACAACCACCACCGCCGACCACATAGAGTTTCATCAGCTTCGGATCGTATTCGTGTTCACGCAAACGGCAGAAGATTCCGGCGGTGTATTCTTTTGCGGTTTTGATAACCGTTTCAAGATACTGCTCGTCAATATCTGCAGTGCCTTTCTTCAAGATCTCGGTGATGATGGTATCATCAAGGGCAGCGTGGTGTACCTTCATCATCTGCTCTCGAACAAGCAAAGCGCACTGATGAGTACCGTACTTCTCGGTAAACATACGCAGTGCATCAGGCTTTTTGTTTACAATCCGAAGAAGATTCATTGTGCCGTTACCAATATCGCAGAGCATATTTACGCCCTTAAAATCACCGAGCTTTTCGGCAACGGCGGCGAACCCCTGCGGATAGATTTCCGCACCGACAATTTTGATGCGGTATTCCGTATTGCGGAAGGTAAAGCTGACCTTGCTATGCTGAAGCAGATATTTCTTAAAATCAGCTTTTTGCTCACTTACCCAAGTTAAGGGTAACCTTGCGGCGATAAACACGTCGGCATCGGCAATTCGTTCCCGTCTGAGTTCTCTTGCAATAGCGGCAAGAGTAAGAACGTAATAATCCTCATCGTTAAACTTATCCGCCGTAAATTCCTTATGACCGACTCCGATGGAATAATACTTGCCGTTCCATACGAGAAGGTCGCTGACAAAGGTGGGTTCGGTATCGCTTTTCATAACACCGGTAGGAAAGCAGCAGTTTGCCGTTTTCATATTTCCATACCCGTGATCGATACCGATAACATACAATTCATTGAATTTTCTCATAATTACATTTCTCCTTTTCTTACTTTGATTTGTTGATTTTCTTGATTTGTTCATACAGTTCCTTATCTGTGGGAAGTACAGCTCTTTTGAAGTAGTTACAGTAAATTCCCGAACAGCTGATGATCTGCACGCACTTATGGGGATCACCGTCATCAAGCAAAATGCAGTTGCCACGCTCATAACAACTGCACAATGTCTTGACCAACTTGTTTACCCGCCTCAGATGTGACGAGTGTATCTTCCATACCATTTACTTTTCCTCCTTTTTCGATTTTTGGGCATAAAAATAACACCTACCGATTTTTCATCAATAGGTGTTATCAGATGATCTTTCTGCTTTCAAAGCCGTAATCTTCGCCGGTAAACTTTTCATAAGCCAAACCGATCTTGCGAATACGCTTCAGAACGCCGCTGTGATTCTTGTAGCGGAGTTTTTCCGCAATCTCTTCAAGCGTTTTGCCCTCCATACGCATTTGGATAATTGCCATATCTTTTTCGGTCAATGTTGCCTTAAACTGTTCAACCAATATCTCAGAGGTGATATTTTCCTCTACGTCCTGCGAAGCATCGGGCTCGTCCCACTCCTGACCGTTGTGGCTCTCGGCATAGTTTTCTTTGAATTCCTCAAGGGAAATCATCGGATGCTTGGTTCGGGTGTGATACCATTTGCGGTGAAAGTCTGTTTTTGGGCGACTGTTCCGAAAATCGAAGTCCTCAAAGCATCTGAATTCTTCCGCAGTTTGTATGGTAGCATTCATATTATGCTTTTTCATTGCTCTCGGCACAATATGCCGCAAGTAAACATCCAATTCTTCTTCGGTTACATACCCGAATTCCTCATTGCAGTTTTGGAACAAATTATTTACTGTGGGAACGATACCCTCATCAATAAGTTCCTGTACCCAATAACCGGGCGAATGAGCAAAAATCCAAGCGGGATCATAACCGGAATATATCTCCATATACTCGCTGTATCCCATATACGGCCATACCATATATGCCGTTGCATCTATGATAAGCAGTAAAAACAGATCGCTTTCAATAAATTCGCACGCTTCTCGATTAGAAAAAATCATACGTGGATTGCGTGGGATTGAATTTAATTCAGCACCACACTTTTTCAAAATGCTTTTGGGAATAAAGTAGTAAAAAGGAATATATTCCGAGTTGCGAAACGGTGTGGGCGGTCCGTTTCGTCTTGTTAATAGTAATGGCATGTTCTTCGCCTCCTTTCCAGAGGATAGTATCCTCTATTCAATATTCGACATAAGTTACAACGAATTGTTCCTGCTTTACGAAAATAATTATATCATATTTTAGTGTCTAATAAAACTCCCTTTGCTGAAAAAACAAAAAGCCCCGTTAGGAATGCAGAAAAATCTGCGCTCCCAACGGGGCTTTAATAAAACACTATTTAATTTTCGCAAGAAGCAAACTACCTTTTTTGATTGACACGTTTGCAATTTTACCGGGAAGAACTTCATTGCTGATTCCGTACTGATACTTGCAAGTGATTTCAGCATTATCAAGAGGATACTTTGCGTTTTCAATGGTAATGCCTTTTGCTGTTCCGGTTATGTTCAGAAGTGAAAAGTAAGCATAGGAATCATCAATATATGCAGGTTTTTTGAGATGATTTCCATTTCCGAGTAATCATCAATGATTTTGCCTTTCTTGCCAAGCGAGTCAAGGTAAAGAAGGATAGACACATTACCGAGTGTGTGGTCAAGTCTTGCACCCACAACACCGATTAAAAGGAAATCGTCAAATCCTCTTTTTATGGCTTCCCTGACAGCAAACACAGTATCGGTGTCATCTTTCTCACAAGGCAGCACAATAGTTTCCACATCAAGGTGCGGGTTATCGTGGGAGTCGAAGTCTCCCACGATAAGTCCGGGCTTTACTTGCAATGCCTCCAAATGCTTCAGTCCGCTGTCGCAGAACACGATGAAATCATCGTTGTGCAAACAGCTTTTGATATATTCATAATTGTTTATGTCAGCACCGCCGACAATTACACATCGTTTCATTTTATCAACTCATTTTTTGATTTTACTTCTGATTTTGCTAACTGCTACGCAGATCACGATGGTGATGAGCATATCAGGCAAGGTATTACCGACAACTATATCAACGTGCATCAGTACTCTGTAGATAACAAAGCCAACAAGCCAAATGATTAGATTTTGAATGCTGAACCCTCTTGTTTCCTTGTTCTGCTTCAAAATGAAGAAATCCGCAATTTGTATTGCGATCATTGGTGCAAATACCGAGCCGATAAAGTACAGAAAATCGGTAATATCGGTAAGCGGCAGGAAAATTGCGCCTGCTGCGCCGATTACAGTTACAGCAACTGCAACCCCTTTTCCGCTAATCTTCGATGATAGCGATTCGCTTGAAACACCGGCAGAATAGGCATCGAGAAATGTGGTGGTTACCGTTGAGAACACGATAATCAGAAGTCCGGCAATACCAAGACCTGCTTTTACCATAATCTGAGCAATATCAGACTCACAGGTAAAGATAGCCGCACCCATACCGATAATGTACATCCAGCAACTCACCACGCCATATGTGACAGCACTGACCGCAGTGGCTTTCACAGGCTTTTTGGCTTCTCTTGTATAGTCACTGATAAGCGGCAACCAGGACAGCGGCATCGCAACGGATAATTCTACAGCAGCACCAAAGGTCATTCCTTCGCCGCCGATGTTCTGCATTGTACCTTTGCCGAAGATAACGAAACTAAGAACGATTGTAAGAATAAATAGTGCCGCCATTGCAACGGTGTTTACTTTGCCAAGATTCTTAATGCCGATCATAATCCAAAGAATAATCAAAGCACCGATGACAATGCACCAAATCCAGCTGCCGATATCAAAAATACCGTTTACCGCAAGTGCTCCGTCATAGATCATAATAGCTGTCCATCCCACAAGCTGGATGATGTTAAGCACAGAAAACAACAAAGCACCTTTACTGCCGAAACTCATCTTGGCGGTTTCCATTGCACTCTTGCGAACCTTACCGCCGATCAGTCCGGCAAAGAACAGCATAGTGCATCCAATAATATGACCAAGTAAGATAGCAAGTAAGCCTTTGGTAAAGCCGAGAGGTGCAAAGTAGGTTCCGGTTAAGATTTCCGCAATGGAAACTGCGGCTCCAAACCAAATCAGTCCGTTTTCAAAAACGGATGTGCGTTTTTCTTCCATTTCACTCCGCCTCCTTTGCATATTTCCCCTGCAAGTCAAAATTGTGCATCATAGGCCCGGAGCCTTGTCCTAAATCAAGCTGCGCCGAAAGCGCATCGGAAATATAGTCCTTGGCTCTCTTTACAGACATAGCAAGGTCAAAGCCCTTTGCAAGGTTGGAAGCAATGGCAGAAGAAAGTGTACAGCCTGTGCCGTGGGTGTTGTGATTGTTGATACGCTTGCCTTCAAACCATACCATTTCACCGTTTGCATACAAAAGGTCATTGGCATCGTTGATGCTGTGGCCGCCTTTGAGCAGAACGGCACAGCCGTATGTATCACCGATGAATTTTGCCGCAGAAAGCATATCTTCTTTGCTTTCGATAGTCTTTCCCGAAAGCACCTGTGCTTCGGGGATATTCGGCGTAACGAGGGTTGCAATGGGCAGAAGTTTCTCTACTAAGGTTTGTACCGCATCGGTCTTCATTAAGGAAGAACCGCTGGTTGCCACCATAACAGGATCTACCACCACATTTTTTGCCTTATGGTAGCGGAGCCTGTCTGCAATCACGCAAATCAGCTTAGAAGAAGCTACCATACCGATTTTTACGGCATCGGGATAAATATCCTCGAACACCGCATCTAATTGTTTGCTCAGGAAATCCGGTGTTGATTCCTGAATTGCTCTTACGCCGGTCGTGTTCTGTGCTGTCAGCGCCGTGATCGCACTCATAGCATAAACACCATTCATCGTCATTGTTTTCAAATCTGCTTGAATACCGGCGCCTCCACTGCAGTCACTTCCTGCAATGGTCAATGCTGTTTTCATTTTCATAAAAATACTCCTTTCGTTTTTCAGCATCGTTTTGTATAGCGGCATAAGGTGGTGCCCCCAATCTACCGCTTGAAGCCTGCGTTTATAAACCGTAAGCAAACTTCCAAAAGTGTTCTGTTTGTGTAAAGCTCTTAATGAAGCAATCCGAAAGGGCGTGTAGTTCCGCTTGCTTCGTCTCGTGAGAATCTTATACAGCAACGGTTATAAAGCCATCAGCCTTTGCTGTTTTGGCAGCGTGATAAGCATCCTCAAAGACAACCGTATTTGCCCTTGTTGTCCCAAGGTAATTCATTGCCTTTTGAAAGATGATTGGCTCGTCCTTGCCGTGTCCCACATCGGTACAAGTAAAGATTTCAGAAAAGAAAGATTCCATACCGCACCGCTTTAATGCCGCTTCCACTTGATAACGGTCGGTAGCGGTAGCGATGCACATCTTTATTCCTTGCACTTTCATCTGTTCAAGAAATGTAATTATACCTTCCTTGGGCTGTACCGTATGAAAGTAAAAGTCTTCTACCGTGTGGTTGATGCCGCCCATAATTTCCTCGACCGTTAGCGGAATTACATACTTTTCACGGATGTAAGTTGCAGATTGCAGAAGGCTCATTGGCTTCAATACCTTTTGCAAATCTTCCCTTGGCTCTATGCCAATGGATCGGAGATAAACTTCTCCTGCGGTATCCCAAATGAACATAGAATCGAAAAGTGTTCCGTCAAAATCGAAGATGGCTCCTTTTAGCATAAGCCAAGCTCCTGCGCTCTTGCTTTCAATTCTTCTGCTGCCGTTTTAGGATCATCCGCTTTCATAATGGCAGATACTACACAAATACCTGCAATAGGGATACCTGCAAGAATGTCAATGTTATTCTTGTTCAGACCGCCAATGGCATTTGCAGGAATCGGAACAGCATTGCAAATATCCCGAAGTGTATCGGTAGAAGTCAGAACCGTTTTTACTTTAGTTGTGGTGGGATAGATTGCACCCACACCAAGATAGTCCGCACCCTGCTCGTAGGCTTCCTTTGCCCAGGGAACCGTTTTTGCTGTTGCGCCTACGATCTTGTCATCACCCATCAGTTTTCTTGCAGTAGCAATGGGCATATCCTCTGCTCCAACGTGAACACCTTCTGCATCAATAGCGAGAGCANCATCCACACGGTCGTCAATAATCAGCGGCACATTGTAACGCTTAGCGATGGCGTGAACCTTTTCGGCAAGCTGTATATACTCCCGTGTGCTCTTATTCTTCTCACGAAGCTGAAGAAGGGTTGCACCGCCAATGAGCGCCTGTTCAACACGATAGAGGAATTCTTCCTCGGTGTAGTTCGTGCTGTCGGTTATAAAATATAAACTTGGATCAAACTTTTTCATTCTCTTTACCTCACACATATAGATAATCGTTCAAGACAGGCTGTAAGCCCTCCTCGGCAATATCCTTATACATTTTATCAAGGCTGCGGTTATCGTCGATCTCGAACTGCTCGTCGCCTTGTACATCGTCCGTTTCTTTGCCGGTGTATTTGCTTTCGTGATCTCCGATGCCGGTGGAAACACCTGCGGAGACCTTTGTTGCCGCAATCTTCACAATACCGTTTCTAAACTCGGCACTCTCACGGGAGGACACCGTGATACCAACAAAAGGTAAGAAAATACGGTAAGCGCAAAGCACCTGACAAAGCTGTTTTTCGTGAACATCCAAGGGGTTGATCTTATCATTATTGATAATCGGTCTGAGTCTTGGGCAAGACAGGGACATCTCTGCGTGAGGATACTTTCTCTGTAAGTAATATACGTGCAACGCACTTGCCAAAGCATCCTTACGGAAGTCTGACAAACCAAGCAAAGCCGAAAATGCAACACCTCGCATACCGCCACGAAGCGCACGCTCCTGTGCATCAAAGCGGTACGGCCAAACACGCTTGTGACCGAGCAAGTGAAGTTGTTCGTATTTATCAGTATCGTAGGTCTCTTGGAATACGGTTACATAGTCCGCACCGCATTCGTGGAGATACTTATATTCATCGGTATTAACGGGATAAATCTCAAGACCTACCATACGGAAATATTTTCTTGCCAGCTTGCAGGCTTTGCCGATGTATTCCACGTTGCTCTGTCCTCTGCTTTCACCGGTAAGGATCAAAATTTCTTCCATACCGCTGTCGGCAATGACCTTCATCTCTTTTTCAATCTGTTCCATACTAAGCTTCATACGCTTAATGTGGTTATAGCAGTTAAAACCGCAATACACACAGTAATTCTCGCAGTAATTAGCTATGTAAAGAGGAGTGAACAAATAGACGGTGTTACCGAAGTGCTTACTTGTTTCAAGTCTTGCACGCTGAGCCATCTGTTCAAGGAACGGCTCTGCCGCAGGCGACAGAAGCGCCTTAAAATCCTCAATTGAGCAGGTGTCGTGCTCCAAAGCAGCTTTCACATCAGCAGCGGTGTATTTTGAATAGTCGTAGGAGTTCATCTGCGCCATCACATTTGCGCACACATCCGATTCGATCACTTCCATCCCCGGAAGATATTCCATGTGGTTCTTTCGAGAGGACGGATCGGTTTCAAGGCGATGTTTTTTTGCAAGTGCTTCCGGCGATAGATGCTCCGAATCCACAAAAAATTGATTTTCCATAGCTTTCACCTTAATCTCTGAGGAAACCTGTCAGCGGATCGGAAGCAGATGCGCCTCTCGTCAGCACTCTGCCAAGACCGGAAAGATATGCCTTACGTCCTGCTTCAATGGCATTCTTAAATGCAGAAGCCATCATCGGAAGATCTCCTGCGGTAGCAAGTGCAGTATTTGCCATAATAGCGGCGGCACCCATTTCCATAGCCTCACAAGCCTGGGAAGGTCTGCCGATACCAGCATCTACAATGATAGGCAGGTCGATTTCATCGATAAGTATCTGAATAAATTCCTTGGTTGCAAGGCCCTTGTTGGAGCCGATGGGAGATGCCAGAGGCATTACTGAAGCGGCACCGGCATTCACAAGATCACGGGCAACATTGAGATCGGGATACATATACGGCATAACCACGAAGCCTTCTTTGGCAAGTATCTCGGTTGCCTTAATGGTTTCCTGATTGTCGGGAAGCAGATACTTGGAGTCACGCATAATCTCAATTTTCACGAAATTACCGCAGCCAAGCTCACGGGCAAGACGAGCGATACGAACCGCTTCTTCTGCATTTCTTGCGCCGCTGGTGTTTGGAAGCAAGGTGATCCCTTCGGGAATATAGTCAAGAATGCTTTCCTGTTCCTTGGTGTTTGCACGGCGAACCGCAAGGGTGATGATTTCTGCCCCCGCATCCTTTACAGCGGCTTCAATCAGCTTCATAGAGTACTTACCGGAGCCGAGAATAAAACGGGAATTAAACTCGTGTCCGCCAATAATCAGTTTATCGTTGTTCATTTACATTTCCTTCTTTCTTTAAGTTTCAAATTGTTCTGCCAAAATACGCAGGACTGTGTGCGCCTGATGTGCAGCGCAGAGCATAACACGGGAAGCAACAAGACTACCTACCTCTGATACATCGCTTGCTCCATCACCGCATACATAAAATCTTTTAGACACCCTTCGTGTTTGAATTGTGTTTGCACTACCCATTCCTGCCATTCCCGAAGCTGCCACAAGATATTTGTCGGGCATTGTTTCAAGAACAAGGTTTGTAAGCATCGCCTTGCACTCAGCATTGTCAAAGGCTTCGCAGATAATATCTGCACCTTGCAGCAAACGGACAGCATTTTCTTCTATAACTCTTTCAGTATGCGTTTCAAACTCAATATACGGTGCAATTTCTTTGAGGTTATCTGAAAGCGCATCGGTCTTGTTCATACCAATCTGATTCGCCTTGTATTGCTGACGGTGCAAGTTGGTAATATCCACGCGGTCAAAGTCAATAAGGATCAGTGTTCCAATACCGGCACGGGCAAGAGATATGGCGACATTAGAGCCGAGACCGCCAAGACCGCAGATAGCAACCGTAGCTGCTGAAAACTTCTTTTGTACATCTTCACCGTGTCGCTCGCACAAAGCCTTGTTCCATTCATCTTTCGTTGGAATCAGCTCAACCACCTCCCACAAAACTGACGACCTCTACGCTGTCGCCGTCTTTCAAAACAGTCTCGCCATATTGCGCTTTGGGGACAATATCTCCATTACGCTCTACTGCGATTCGCTTCGGGTCATAGTTCGTAGTTGTAAGGTATTCCGCTACTGTCTTACCTGCAACATTCAGTTCCTCGCCGTTGATCTTTACCATAAAAACACCTCCAAAAACAACAAAAAAGGAAGCTACCGATTTGGTAACTTCCTTAATGTACTTCGTTATTCCTAATATCCTTGTATCAGGCATCCCTACGTTGGCATTATCCAAATCAGGTTCTCGGTCGAAGGTCACACCTTCCTCTCAGCCTGTAATACAAGCTCCCGTTGATTTAATTGTTGTAATTATTATACACCCATTTACAGAAAAATGCAATAGGTTTTAAGAAAGACGCAAAAGATTCACAAATTGTGTCCTTTTTGCTTGATTAATTCACCACACATAGCTCCGCCGATTATAAGCACCGCACCTATAATCTGCAACGGTAGCATTGTTTCTTTTAAGAAAACTACTGAAAACAGTACCGCCGATAAAGGCTCTAAATATCCGCAGATAGCCACCGTCTGTACTTTCAGCTTGCCGATAGAGGAAAAGTAAAAATAACATCCGATGCCTGTGTTCAGCAGACCGAGTATAAGAATTGGCACGATACTCGTTGGTGCAATCTGTATAGCGTAGCCTTGCTTTAATCCCACAAATATCGCTACTGTTAAGAATGCTATGGTAAGCTGCAACGTGGAATTTTCAAGTCCCACAATATCCTTTGCCTTCTTGTTGCAGATAACCATAAAGGCATACATAACAGCAGAGAGCAAACCACAGGCAATGCCGAACAGATCTCCCTTGCCGTCAAAAGCATTTCCGTTTATCAACACCACGCCGACAACTACAGCNAGAAAACCAAGCACTTTATTGGCAGTCAGTTTTTCCTTGAATAGTAATGGAGACAGCGCCATTACGATAACCGGACCGCAGTAATATAAAAGCGAAGCGATACTGACACCGATCCGAGCGTATGCTTCGTATAGGAACATCCAACTTGTCCCCATAGCAATACCTGATACCGCAAGGAACAGAAACTGCTTTTTATGTTTATAAAAAGTTAATTTTCCGCCGCTGATAAAGAAAATAGCAATAAGCAGAACACTACCTATCAAAGTGCGAAGCAGTACAATGTTCTGACTGCTTAAATCAATTAAACTCGCTACTATACCGTTTGAGCCAAACAGCAGTAAAGCGAATATGTATTTGAAAAATGCCTTGTTATTCATACGATACCTCTTGTATTTGTACTGAAAATAGTATATCATAATATCAAGCATAACAAAAGCGAATGTTTGTAATGCTCAAAATCACAATTTAGAATAGGTGTTCTTTATGGATATGAATTTGCAAAAATATCTCTCGTTTGTAAAAACGGTGGAATACGGCAGTTTTACAAAAGCGGCGGAGATACTTAATTACACACAATCGGGCATCAGCAGAATGATAGCCGATCTTGAAAAAGAATGGGGTGTAACGCTTCTTGAACGAAGTAAATACGGTGTAAAACCTACGAGTGACGGTATGAAGCTGTTGCCATACGCTCAAAACCTCTGCGCCGATTTTGATAAGCTAAAAATGCAGGTGGATGAACTGAACGGTCTGCAATCTGGACTGATCCGCATCGGTACATTTTCAAGTGTGGCTACTCATTGGCTACCAAACATCATAAAAGAATTTCAAAAGGACTATCCCAACATCGACTATGAACTTCTGCTCGGTGACTATACTGAGATTGAAGAATGGATACATACGGGCAGAGTAGATTGCGGCTTTTTGAGATTGCCGACACACCCCGATTTTGAAACCATCTTTTTAGAGAAAGATAAGCTGATGGCAATCATCCCCGAAAATCATCCACTAAAGGACAGCGAAAAGTTTTCTGTGACTGCTCTTTGCGATGAACCGTTTATGCTACTTGAAAAGGGTGCAAAGGCAGAAATCTCCGAAATCTTTGAGCGTAATAATCTAACCCCAAATGTTAAATTTACCACTTGGGATGATTATGCGGTAATGTCTATGGTGGAAAGCGGTCTCGGCATTGCGATACTACCCGAACTGATCTTAAAGCGTGTGCCATATAGAATTCTTGCAAAAGAGCTTGACGTTCCGGCATACCGTAATATCGGACTTGCTTTGAGAGACAAGAAAACCGCCTCACTTGCGGTGAAACGGTTTATTGACTATTTGCAGTATAGATAAGAAAGATGGCGGCAAGGATTTTACTCCCTGCCGCCACTGTTTGTTAGGTGCAAATTATCAACTCGCTTCAAATTCTCCCGATTCAGAACCCACTGTGATTGTATATGTCTCACCGGACACAATATCGGGACTGCTAAGGATTACAACAGCAAATGAAAGTTCAGGCGCATAGGTTAATAGAGTTTTACCGCTTTTATCCTTAAGCATAATGTTTGTTCCTGCACTTTGATTACCTACACTCACCGCTACAACGCCTTGCTTGGATTCACTAAAGGTCTGCGCCATACCGGATGCACCTGTACCGATAAACGTACCACCCGTAATAGTTGCGCTCCTGTCATAATCAAGAGTTGCTGTATCGCCCTGTGTAGGCCCTGTAACAACGGTATATCCATCCGATATAGTAAGCGTACCGTTTGCATCAATTCCGTCACCGGATGCTTTTACATAAAGATTGCCGCCGGAGATGACGATACTGCCGTTGCCGGAGGACATTCCACCGCCCATACCACCGGGGCCGCCTCCGTGGCCTCCGCCGAACATACCATCACGACCGCCGGTAGTACCGCTGGAGTCAGTTCCGCCTGCGGCATTGAGACCGTCATCACTGGAGACGATCTTAAACTCTCCACCCTTAACATCAATGTTGAGAGCTTCCAAGCCCTCATAACTTTCAGTAATATTGAAAGTACCTGCTGTAATTGTGAGACTTTCTTCTGCGTGAATGGCATCATCGCCGGATGCGATCTCAAACGTGCCGCCGTTTATTGTAACGGATACATCCGAGTGAACAGAGTCATCGGCAGAGTCAATCTTAAAATTACCGCCACTGATCAGAAGACTGTTTGCTGCTTTAATGCCCTTCATACTCGTACTACTTTCATCGGTCGTGGTGGTTGAGCTTTGTGAGCCACCAGGTCGCATTCCGCCGTGACCACCACCCATAAAGCCGCCGTAGTTACCGGAAGATGCATTAGAACCGTTTTCGCTGCCACCGCCGATAAGAAGATCAAAAGTACCATTTTCAATCTGCACATAAGTACCTGCGGCGATACCATCTCCCTCGGCTTCGATATTCATCGTGCCGTCAGAGATATAAATAAAGCCAAGTGAGGCATCATCGGTATTTTCACAGTGGATGCCGTCCTTACCTGCATCAATGGTAAGCTTTGTTGAGTTCGATACTCTCACGCTATCGTTGGCATCTAAACCGTGAGATGCGGAATTTATGGTATAAGTTCCGCCTGTGAACACAAGGTCATCTTTGCAGACAATACCGTGCGCCGCAGGAGAGGTTACTGTTAAGCTGCCCGATCCATTGAAGGTTAAGTCCTGTTTGGAGAATACTGCGGCATCAATGTTATTTTCATCAATTGCGGTGAAAGATCCGCCGTTGGCAAGAGTATTTGCTTTTCCGTCTGCAAGTGTCACAAACACTTTATCCGCTTCAAGAATATACAGTGCAGCCGAGGTTTTACTGGTAATATCCACGCCGTTCAGTACGATCTGCAATTTAGCGGTATCCTCAGCGTTGACGATAATCATACCATCTGTAAGTGTTCCTGAAATAACATAGGTCGCTTCTTCTGTTATTGTTACTGTACTTGGATAGGCTATACTAAATAGGACAGTTTTTCTCCGAACATGATATAATAAAATTATTGGAGGAGAAAGACATGTCAAAAAAATATTATGAGGAAAATT
>JGI24710J26742_10003321_pt1 | contig 13716 bp, 18 predicted proteins | sample BioPla2DNA2_FD_26742 | JGI IMG/M metagenome (IMG submission 26742) | reverse complement strand
CCACAAGGAACCGAAACATGACTACTCAAACGTACACCGTCGAACAAGCCGCTCAAATCGCTGAACTTGAAAACCTCATCTTCCTCGTTCGGCACGCCCAATCGAATCTTTACTTCCACAACGCAAATCTCCTCGAATGGCTCACCGCGTGGTGCGAGAATCACGCTCGAATAGGGAATTACAGCGGCGAGACCCGGCTTCAAGCTAGGGCGTTGAACGTCTTCGCCGACGTCCTCCTGAGAAAGGATTGCGAAATCTACTACTACGAATCCAACACGCCTGGATTGTACACGCAAGAAAAAGAAACCGACGAGGAATGGACTGCGCGAAATCGCCAAACGTCGGCGATCCTTGCGCGTAATATCGTTTTGCGCAATGTCCCCGACTATGAGGATCGCTACGGGATTCGTAAATAAACTATCAACCACAACCACAACGAGCCCGGCGTCCGACGTCGGGCTCCTATCCAAAAGGAACTACCCAATGAACCAACAGAACTGGACGTTCGTCGCTCAGTATCTTGCGCAAGCGATAGCGCAAGCGAACGCCGAGAACGAACCGCTCGACAAGCTCTACCTATTCGTCGACCCGGAAACCGGCGACTCCGAGATCACGAATACCGACGAGTTTTCAACCTGCCCTCTGTATATCGGTCCCGTCTCACTGTTTGACGAGAAGGGACTGCTTACTATAGACGACGCCAAAAGCAACTACGTGCTCGACCTCTTTATTGAGATCATCGAGGACGCAATCGAAGAAGAAGGAGAAGAAGATGACGAAGAAGAAGAGAACTAACCGCGTTGGACGTCCTGCGAAAGATACGGCGACCAAACAACGCGTACTTTGGTTGACGGAAGAAGCCGACGAGAAGCTAAACGAACTCGCGGCGCAGCGTCAGACGTCCCGATCCGACGTTGCAAGCTGCGCGATCATGACGTTCGAGCACGTCGGTTCCGAGATCCAGACGATCAAGGACGAGCACGACGAGCAAAAGGAAACGCTTGACGCGATCCGGGCCCTCGTCAACCGCTAAACGACCCAGTTTCAACACCCAGCAGACGCCTACCCGCCTCCGGCAGGCGTCTTTTTTACGCCCGCCGGCGCTCCCCTCTCCTTTTTGTCCGGCCGGACAGCAGGAAGGAAACCAACTTTAATACAAACCCCGACTGTTCCCCCCGNTCTCTCTGCGAGGTAAAACGGTTCGGGAGTACCTTTTTTTCTGCCGAAACGCCCTCGCTGGGTCCGCGAAACGACTTCCGCGACCGATTCTTCACGCGAATCAGGCTATTTTCACGCAACTTCAGCCGTCTTCAGCCTATTTTCACAGAGCTAATTACTTATAGCATATAGTTTTAGCCTCTATTTTCACGTTTTCGACACACCCCCCTCTATATACGCATATACGTATACGCGTGCGCGCACACCCCCCCCCTATGATGAATTTGTGAAAATAGAAAATACGTCCTATCTGAATATACTATAGTATAATATATATTAATTATTATATTTTTTTATTAATTCTTATTTTCTAGGCTTTAGCGCGTTTTTTGCTTTTTTCTATAGTAGTTTTTAATAGCTAAAATTAGTAATTTTCGAATTTCAAAACCCTGCGTGAAAATGGCTGAAGTTGGTGAAGATAGAATTCCTGGCTGTAATTATCGCACAGAAATATAAGGCACAAAAAAACCGCCTCAAAAGAGACGGTTTGAGAAGACGCAAAATTTAGAAGAAACAGCGACGACGAGTGTGGTTTTGTGGTATGTTATTTTTTCAACTCCTCTAATTGTTTGGTCAAAACTCTCATAAAGATCTCTTGACCTTTGGGAGACAACTCCTTAAAAAGTGTTGTTGCAAGTTCTTGTAATAACTCGTCTTCCGTTTTGCAAGGTTTGAACATTTCCCCCTCGCCGCGTTCAAACCATTCTCTTCGAACGTTGTATTCATTGCATATTTGATATATCCGAGTAGCTGGAATATCCTGCAATCCGCATTCCCATTTACCGACGGTACCAACGTCCATTTCGAGCCGTTCTGCAACTTCACGTTGAGTTATTCCGAGTACTTTTCTTAATTCTTTTAATCGATTTTTCATTTTTTCTACCCCTTTTTTAAAAGAAAAATACTTTTTCTTTACCTTGCATTTTACGGTATTTAGAAGAAAAAACAATCCCCCTAGAAAAATTTTTCCGCTAAATAGAATACAAGCGTGTTGACAATTCCGGTATTTACCGTAAACTATACATACAAGCGTGTTGACAATTCCGGTATTTACCGTAAACTATACATACAAAATCGTGTTGACAATTCCGGTATTTACCGTAAACTATACATACAAGCGTTGAAGACGTTGTCGCTTTCAAAAAAAACACGTCTCGCGACTTCGGCGTATGGAGGAATCGAGCAGAACGGAGATTGCAGTTCGCCGTATGGCTCCACGAAGGGCCCGCAGGATCGCCGAAGCGAACAAGGCGATAGACGTTCGCGGTCTGACCGCCGCGTTCGTCTCTTCTGTATTATATCACCAATTCTCATATTTAGAAAAGGAGAAGAACATGAAAACGATTAACTCTATCGTCGGCGAACTTCCGACTCACCACAAACAAGGCGTTATTCTCGCCCTTAGACTCGCGACGGAGTTCGAGAAAGAATTGCTCAAGGAAAAAACTGATGTTACATCTCCTCTTCCCAAGACCGCCTACGACAACGAAGGCGAAGAGTACGTTCCTTGCGTCGGTCAACCGTTGTCGAACTTGAAACCGATCCCGTATGAGCAACCCGTATTCAAGAATGGAAAGATCTACTACGGAGACTAAGGAGAAGCAATGGTCGCATTGACAAGAACCCCTGAACAGACGCAAGCGCAAACGCTCTACAAACTGACACACGCTTTTGACATGGCTTTGCACAAGCTGATCCCGCTACACGCCGACTCCGACGAACTACCGCCGTTCCTCTTGGCAGACGAAGAGCAGATCGAAGCGTACCAACAAGCGAGACGGGCGTTGAAACAAGCTTTCAACGAAAGCCCGCCGCAAATATTCCTCGCTGGGTGCGATATGCTGCACTCGTCGCTGAAACTCACCTACCAACTTGTTCGGCGTCTCTTCGGCTCGCGTAAAGAGTACCAGCAAGCGTACGACGTCTACAAAACCGACTACGAGAACGTCCGGGCGGAACTATTCAGGATCTCGAATCCTGACTTGTGCAGGGAGGGATCATGAGCGATCAGTTTCAAGTCGTCTACACGTGCCGGAAGTGCCATGAGGGGCCGTGTAAAGTCGCGACGGGCGGGGACAACTTCCAGACTCCCGACTACTGCCCGTTCCAACTCGACGCCGATTCGCACTTCCAGCGCGTCGACTCGCCGTTCGACTCGTTGCTTTCGCTTCTTCGCAACGGCGATCAGTTCAGAGACTGGTTAGAGACGCAGACCTACCCCGACTGGTTCTGGGACCTCGTCTCTCCCTCTTGGACCGCCAACCAGTTCCTCGCAATGTTTCGGAACGTCTTGGAAGACGACTGCGAGATCGTCGTCTGGGACGAAGAGACGGAGAAGACGAAGTTGTTGAACAAATACAGTAAGCAGGAGATCGCGGGCGTCATCGGACGAGAAGCGTTCCAACTCGGGCTCATTTACGGCGAGTATCTGCGCTGGAAGAAGAACGAACCAAACCTGTCGGAAATTCCGACAAGTTCGAACTAACGAACCTACAAAGATTTAGAGGAGAAATAACCAATGACTGTTGAACGAATAGACTTTTACGAAGACGGAACTTGTGAAGTCGTCCCGGCGACTCCGGACCCGATCCCAGAAGGATTCGCAGAACTTGACGCGTACGCAACGGAGACGCACGGGGAACACTGGACCGTGCTTTCGCAAAAAGAGAAGCTCGACTACTATAACGTCTGCTACCAATCGTTCGTCGATCCTTTGTCCGTCGAACGAGCGCAGGAGATCTTCTCAAACTGTCTTACGCACGTCTACGAAGCCGCAGAAGATTATCTGTTTCAAGATCGAGCGAGTCTCTACGCGTTCCTGACCGTTCTCATCTCCGAACGTCAGGAAGACTACGACGTTCGACTTCTGCGAGAAGCGAGAGACTATTTCGAGAAGTGTTCGTTGTCGGACGTCGAAGTTGCAGAACTCGGGTGCTCAATCTCTATGCTCGTCTCTGCGATCCAACACCGAAACCACTACGGGACCAACTCCGGCGTGTACTCGCTTCACTTCGCCGATCAGTACGTCAAATTTGCATATGAGCGACTGCGCATGATCTTCCAGAAGCGTTGCTCGCTCTTCTACGAAGCCGCCGACGAACTCACAAGTGTGATCTACGGCCGGATCGCGAGTCGCGAAGCGTTGTGAGTCTAATCCGCTATCTATAAGGACACAAACATAATGACAACAGCAGAATATAATCGTGCTGTCTCGAAATTCGACGACGAACTCGACGGGATCTTCGCAGAAGATTGGCGCAACCTTTCAGAATCCTGGCGACTATATATTACAGAGACGTTCGTTACCGACGAGAACGTCGAGTCGGATTTGGCAACCCAAAAGGCTGAAGAGTACATCAGGATGGGCTATGCTAAAGCTCACGACCTAAACCTCGACTCAGCGTTCGTTCTCTCCGTCTTCCTGACCGAGCAAATGCAAAGCTACGAACTACGCGGCGAAGACGTCGACGTCGGCGTCATCAGCGAGTGCCGCGACGTCGTCGACCGGATCCGGAGAACGTTGCTCGACTGGCAACGGATTAGCTTCGCAACGTCCGCTCTTTCGGTGTTGATCAAAAGAAAGAAACTGCAGGCGCAGAAATCCTACTGCAACCAGTTCCCATTTGCCGACCGGCTCATCAACTGCGCGTGCGATCATCTTGTTGAAGAACTCGAAGAGATCGTCTTCTGCGACCTCTTGGGCAAGTCCGACCAGGAAAAACACGCTCGCAACCTCGCACTGCTCGTCTTCTCAAAAGCGTCAGAATAAAGGAGGGAACGATGACAATACCTAACACGTTCGAATCGTTGAATCCTAGCGTCCCTGAGGACTATGGGAAGCTTCCGAAAGAGATTTTCGACAAGCTAATGACTCGCAAGCAAGGCGACCGCTGGTCGCTCCTGTCCGAAACGATCAAAGACGGCTTCTATAAAGCGTTCAGCGACCACGAAGACGGGATCTATCCGGCAGTAATTAACTTGCGTACAGCGTACTACAACGCCTACTGTCTCGACTTCGGCAGCTTGATCGACTTCTCTTGTCTTCTGACCTACGAGCTAGTCTACAAACGGGGCAGATACGAACGGTACTTCGACAAAGTTCGAGCCGTTCGAGAACTCTTCGACACGCAGGAACTGAAACGCGACGAGTACTACCAGCTCGGGTATGCGATCAAGATGTACGACGCGGCTATTCGGTACCGGAAGGAATACGCCGATCGGCTTGGCGACGACGATTTCGACTGCGTCTACTCGCACGTCGAGAGCGCGAAGCTGACACTAAAGAAGCTTTTGAAAGATCTAGTATTCAAGACTAGCGAACAATACGAACACGTCGACTGGTTCGTCGAACTCATCAGACGACAATGCATTTCGCGTTTGTAAGAAGGAGAACAAACAATGAACGACTACGAAGATTTAGTCAGCATGGCAAAAGTCATCATCGAGAATTTCGACTATTCTCATTTCGGGTTCTTCACGAGCAATTCCGACTATTCGACGCACGGCGTCCTAGAAGCGCGTGGTGTTGTCGAGTACGGAGTTACCGACCTAGAAGACGCGATGACGTTCGCATTGACTGCAAACAAAAACCACGTCTATCTCGTCGCGACTAACGACGAGCCGAAAGAGGCGACGAGTCGCGACATGATGTTCTCTATGCCTCGACTCGCTAACGCTCCGGCAGGTTACGATCCTAAATTCCGGATCTTCTCAAACGTAAAGATCCTCATGAAAGCGTGGGGTTGAATCATGACGCACTATTATTCAAAAGCCGTCGACGTCCAGCCAGTCATTGCGGATATAACGCTCTATCCCGACCACGCCGCGCTCGTCGACGCAATATTCGACGAATACTGCAACCGGACAAACGAGCCGTTCGAGTACGCGATCCGAATCGACGAGTCCGTCTTCGCCTTACTCGGCAGCCGCAAGTCGCTCGGGCTATTGCGTCCTACCGCCTTTGTCCGGCTTCGAGGCTCCGACGAGCAAAGCGTCGAGTCGTTTCTTTTGAAAGAATACAAACTTGACATAAGCGACTGCGACGGACTCAACCGAAACGCCGACGCGTACAAACAAGCGGACGTCAAGCACAAACTCGACGTCGCGCTCACCTACTGCCTGTCTCCTCAGGCGATGAAACTCAAAGAGGGTTATTTCGATGACGACCGCAAAGAAGACCTCCGCTAGTCCGACGCTCGAAGACGCCGAAGCGCTGAAAGAACAACTCTCCGACGTCAAGTTCCGAGCCGACGAGTTCTTTCGGTCCGACTGGTACGTCGACCTGTACAAGTTCGGACTACTGGGCCCTNAGAACGTGCCGTCCGANTGCAANTCCGCCGACGTGCTCTGGCTGTCCGACACGGAATTCCCAACGCTGCAGAAACTCGCGAAGAAATTCGGCGGCGACGTCGAGGCGTGCGTCGAGCTTCTGCATATGAATTGGATCGCGTCCTATACCGAGTGGTTCCGGCTCCGAAACGAATATCTCGAACTACGCGACATATCGAATCGTAAGAAGAAGGACTGGCTCGCGAAGAAGCGAAACTACCAGCTCAACTTGAAAGAGACGTTCGACGCAGTCTTTGAAGAATCAGAAGAATCTATTCTCGACCAAATCAATTATTTTATAGCTCAAAAGAAAGAAGAAGAAAATGCAAAACACGCTCGCAAAAGCAGAGGCAAAACTCAAACAGGAGAAGGAGAAGGAAAACGAGCTCCCGAAATGGTATATCAGTGAAGAAACACCGCCGCCGGAGTATTGTCATCTAGTCGGTCGCAGTAACGACGGGACCGAATACGTCTTTCACTGCACTCGACTCGATACCGGCCCTTGGATTTTTTTGGACGGAGCGCTCGCTCCTGTCCCGGATCCGGTCCTCTGGCGGTACATGACAGACAAAGAACGAGAGGAGATGAAAGAATGACCCAATCCCCGCTATCGCTCATCCAGCACGGAACGAGCAAGCTTCCCCCAAGGATCATGATGTACGGGCTGCCGGGTATCGGCAAGTCGACGTTCGCCGCAAACTTCCCAACCCCGATATTTGTGCAGACGGAAGACGGCTTGCGTCAGGTCGACTGTGCAAAATTCCCGCTCGCGCAGAACCTTGGTCAGGTGTTCGAGTATCTATCGGCGCTTGTTCGCGAGAAGAACGGCTTCCAGACGATCGTGATTGACTCGCTCGACTGGCTCGAACAGTTGATCTGGGCGGCTGTTTGTGAAAACGAAGAAGTTGAATCGATAGAACGGATCGGATACGGGAAGGGGTATGTCTTCGCGCTCGGGTACTGGAAACAGATCGTCAAGATCCTCGACCAACTGAATCTACAAGGCAAGATCATACTCCTGCTTGCTCATGCCGTCGCTGAGGACTATTCAGATCCTGAGGTGAGTTCGCTGAAACGATTCACTCCGCGACTCTACAAGACCGCGCGATCGCTCTTAATCGAATACGCCGACATTGTCTTTCTCGGCACGCGCAAATTCGGAGCTGCGCGCGGGGACCAAGACAATCCTCGCGTTGTCCGGACCGAGACGAGTCCGATTTCTGTCGGCAAAAAACGATACAACATCCCCGACGAACTCCCGCTCGACGCGAGAGTCGTTCTTGACGCCATCAAACAATCTCAAATTTAATTTTAGTTTCGTAAATCTAGAAAGGGCACAACTATGGCCGCATTTGACTTTGACATTAAGAGCACCGACAAGTTCGGGAGCGCCTACTCAACACTCCCCGCTGGCGAGTATATGGTAGAGATCGTTGANGAAGAACTCTTCAAAACCAGCGCAGGGCACAAGTGCCTCGCATTTGACTATCAGATCATTAACGGCGAGTACAAAGGACAGAGGGTTAGGGACTATATGAACCTCTGGAATCCGAACCCAAAAGCCGTCGAGATCGCGCGTAAACGCGTTGCGTCTATCGCTCATGCGACCGGACAGGTCGACGCTCGCGACTCGCGTTTCTTCCATCGCAAACCGTTCGTTGTCAAAGTCGGCGTCGAGATCCAAGGCGGCGCTAAACGGAACACGATCAACGACTACTTCGCCGTCAACCGAAACGCCGAACCTGCTCNTGCTCCTGATCGTTTCCAGANCCAGACGCAGGATCAGCCGCTCCCTCCGGCGCAACCTCGCGCCTACCAGCCGCAAGAGCCAGTCGTTCAACAAACCTCTAACGGAGGGGCGTACTGGTAATGGCTAAACTTCGTTGGTATCAAGAAGAAGCCGTCAACGCGACGCTCGACTACTTCCGGTCGGTAAAAGACGGAGCCGCGTGCGTCGTCTTACCGACCGGGTCGGGCAAGACCCACGTGATCGCGGAGTTGTGCCGTCAAGTCGTCGGCTGGGGCGGGCGTGCGATCGTTCTCGCGCACGTCAAGGAACTGCTCCAGCAGACGGCAAGCAAGCTGGAACTATGCGTTGATCCTAACTTGATCGGCGTCTATTCGGCAGGGCTTGACGAGCGCACGACCGACACGCCTATCGTCGTCGCGGGGATCCAGAGCGTCTACCAGCGCGCAGAAGAACTCGGCGAGTTCCACTTGATCGTGGTCGACGAAGCGCATTTGATACCGGCAAAAGGGACTGGTCGTTACCGGAGTTTTCTTAACGCGCAAAAAACGATCAGTCCAAAAGCTCGGCTCGTCGGCTTGACCGCGACCCCCTACCGGATGGGTTGCGGCTGGATCGTAACGGATAAGGCAAACGACGACGCCAACACTAACTACGACAGACTACTCGATACGATCGTCTACGAGGCAAGCGTCGACCGACTCATCGCCGACGGAACGCTCTCGGCAGTCGTGAGTCGAAACGCGCGAAAAGCGCCCGATTTCTCACGCGTCAAGACGACGCGAGGAGATTTTGACGAGATCGAAATCGAGAAGGTACTTTCTCGCAAGAACGTGCTCGAAACCGCGTGTCATGAGATCGCCGAGCAGACGTTCGACCGGCATAAAGTCGTCGTCTTCTGCAATCGGCGCGCGTCGGCGCGGAAATGCGCGAAACTTCTCGCCGAATACGATCCTGACGTGGAAGCCGCAGTCGTTGACGGCAGTACGCCGAGCGGAGAGCGCGCGGAGATTATCCGACGATTCAAAGACGAGTCGAAACAGTCGGACCTGTTCGGCAACGAAGCGAAGCCGCTTAAGTACGTCCTAAACGTCGGAGTCCTGACGACCGGATTCGACGCTCCGAACGTCGACTGCGTCGCGCTGTTGCGACCGACGAAATCGCTCGCGCTCTACCAGCAGATCGTCGGTCGCGGGCTTCGTCGCGCTCCTGACAAGAAGAACTGTCTTGTGCTCGACTTCGGCGGCAACGTCGAGAGACACGGCCCCATCGACCTCCCCGTCGTTGACGCGCAGGCGGTTAAGACCTGGAAGGCGTGCCCAGCGTGCATGAGCGTTGTCCAGAAGGGCTACACAACCTGCCCGATCTGCGACGCTGTGTTTCCGAAGTCGACTCCAGCAGGACCGATCAATCCGAACAAGCGGCTATTCGGACGCGCAAGCGGCGCCGCGATCCTGTCCGAACAAGAAGAGCCTGTTGTCAATGAATATGAAATTGAAGACGTCGAATACGCCGCGCATTACAAAGCGGACGCGCCGCCAAACAAGCCGCCGACCCTAATGGTAACGTACTATCATCATCGATTCGGGCGTCCTGTGCGCGAATGGCTCTGCCCGGAACATTCCGGCTGGGCGCGGCGTCGGTTTGAAACGTGGTGGTCGTCGAAGAGCAAGACGCGCCCGCCCCATACGGTCGAGACGTGCGTTCTGTGGGCGCAGAACGGCGCTTTGGCGGTCCCGACAAAGATTCGGACAAAGAAGAAGCCGAGCGAACGGTTCGAAGAAATTGAATGGCTCGAGTTCAGCGACTTGCCCGATTTCGATCCGGCAAATATCAAGCAGAAAGAAGAATCAGATTTCTTAGACGAGTTCGTCGTCTTCGACGAGTTCAGCCAATTCAGCGGCGCGCCAGCGCATCCTGCGCCGAACTCTAGTCGGTCCTGTCGCGACTGTTTCCACTGGGTCCCCGACGACCTGAACGAGCGCGACAGCTACTGCTCGAAATTCGGTACGCACGCGCCCCCGGACGGCGCGGGACCGAACGTCTGTTTTGAACACCAACGAGAATATGAGGAGCTGCCGTTTTGAACCTGTTAGAAATAGCGCGAACCTATTACGATTCCGGCTTGAACGTGCTCCCTGCGCTCAAGGAACAGAAACGACCTGTCGGGCGTTGGAAAGAGTTCGCAAAGAATCGGCCGAAATTCGACGTTGCGTTTCCCCCCAACGGCAAGTCGTTCGACGCGCTCGCCGTCGTCTGCGGCTCGACGTCGGGCGGATTAGAGATCATTGACTTCGACCTGTCCGGTCGGCTCTATCCGCCGTTCCGAGACGCGCTTGGAGACGCTGTCTCCGACTACGTTGTCGAGACGACCCAGCGTGGCGGGATACATTTTGCCTATCGGGCGTCAAATTGCGGACGCAACCAGAAACTCGCGACGGTCGCAGACGGATGCGCTATTGAAACACGCGGAGAAGGCGGGATCTGTATCATCGCTCCGACCCCAGGCTACGAGCTCCTGTACGGTTGCTGGGAACGCGTGCCAACGATCTCCGACGAACAACGAAACGAACTACTCGATCTTGCTAGATCTTATGACGAGGCGCCGGCAGNAGAGACCATAAATTGCGTTACTAAACGTCTCGCTGAACATCCGCATCAGCAAACGCTGTCGTCCTCGTCGCCTTATTACGGCGAATCCGCCGCCGACTATGTCAAACGAATCGAGGCGGGCAAAGACGCGCTCCTCCGACACGGCTGGACCCATCTTTACGACGACGCGACCTGGGAGTATTGGGCGCGACCGGGCCAGACAGTCCCGGACAAAGTCGGTGGGGAGTGGCATAAAGAGGATCGATACTTCCACGTCTTCTCGTCCAACGCCGCCCCGCTCGAGCCGGGGGCCAGCTACTCGCACCTGCAACTACTCGCCTTGCTCGACTTCGACGGCGACGTCTCCGCTGCGTCTCGGCATTGGAGCAAGCAGACCGACCGGGCGAAGAGCGTACGCGTAATAGAGACGTACGATCCCGAGTTCGGCGAGTTCGGATACNGCAACGAAGTGCGGCGTCTGCGCGACCCGCTCGTCGAAGAGATCCCGTTCCCCAACGAGCTCTATAACTGCGGAGGTATGCTCCAGGAGATCCAGGAGCTATCGAACGAACTCGCGATTCGACCACAGCCGGAAGGAGCGTTCCTCGGAGCGCTTTGCTCGCTCTCCTACTTGACCGGCAGAACGTTGACGCTGAACTACGCGTCGACGCTCGTAACGACCAACATTTACGGGCTNTTCCTCGCGCCATCCGGCATGGGCAAAGAAGCGATCCGACGCGTCGCGGCTGAGATTTCGAAGACGTACAACCCGACGGAACCAGCCCCAGAATCGTTTGCCAGCGTGCAGGCGTTGCAGAATATGATCGCGCGCGTGCGCAAGATCTTCTGGATCCATGACGAGTTCGGGCGCGATCTTAACGTCATGGCAAACGTGCGGAACAACTCGAATATATCCGGAGTCATCACGGAATCACTGAAACTCTACTCGAATGCAAACAACACGTCGTATTTGCCGAAACTAATCGCGCAAGAAGCAAAGGGCGTCAACCGACCCGAACCGGTCGACCGACCAAGTCTGACGATCTTTGCGACAGGAAACCAAAAGGAATACTACGCCGCCGCAAGCGACGCGCTCCTGAGCAACGGGTACGTCGCACGATTCACAACTATCGAAGGTCGAACCTATTCCGAGAAGCGTGCGACTACGTACGAAGAGGCGACGTCAAACGCTCCGTTTGCATTAGGAGCTAGTTTCAAAAGCCGAATCAAAGCGTGGCGCGATATGGAATTGCAAGCGGAGAATACGCCGTTTGTGATCCCATTTACGAAAGGCGCGTTCGACGTTATCAAGGGCTATGACGACGAGGTAGAGAAGCAGATCAAAGAAGCGACCTATAACGGCGACACGTCGACCGAGATGATGGCAAGGACGTTCGAGAAAGTCTGGAAGTACGCACTGCTGTTCACTGCGTCGAAATACGGCCCGACGTCAACTATGGTCGTCGAACAAGACAGCGCAGAACTCGCAGTCCTCTTGCTCGACTACGAAATGCGTAAATTCCGCGCTAATGCCGACCGGTTCAATGATACGGAACAGTCGAAATTCTTACGCGAGATCGTCGACTGGATCGAGACGCTGGGCAGAACCGCGTTTAACTTGTCCCAATTCACACGCAAATTCCAGCGTCGACGCAAGCAGGAGCGTGAAGAAGCTCTTGATACATTGCAGGATATTGGGTATCTGGAAGCCATCGACGGGCCGGGCAGGAAGAAGATCTACGAAGTCAAGGACGACGTCGCATGAGTAAGAAGCAGAAGATGAAGCCGATCTGGGTATACAGTCCCTGGACAGTCTCTGTCAATGATATGTACGTCAAAGGCAGGATCAAGTCGGACAAGTATCGAGCGTATTTGCAGGATCTCGAATATTGGCTCCTGAAACAGGGCTTGCCGAAGTTTCGAACGACGGANCCGATCCAAGCGCGGAACTTTTTTTTCCCCCCGAACAATTTAGTTCGGGACATAGATAACCCGAACAAAACGTTATTTGACGGATATAAGTCGAAGAGCGTTATCATTGACGACCGGTATATCAAGAAGCTGATCGTTACGTTCTGCCCGCCAGTAGAACGCGGGGCTATTATTACGGAATTCTCGCTCTACGAACCGAGTGAAGACGAACAAGAGGAGGTCAAGGCGCTGATGAGTCGCTTTCATCTGACGCCTTATTTGACGCAAAAACAAAAAGCAAAATTGAGGAGAAAAACGNAATGAAAATCCAAGTACGAATTATCGCACAGGATATAAAGGAGCTCATGCTCGCCGACATCGCGCGAGTTTCGACGGGCTTGAGCAACTTGTTCGACCCGGACCTGCACTACTCATACGACGACGACGTGCGACTCGTCAGAGCGTTATATGCCAATAAACANATGACGATCTTCGAGTTCGTCTCGACGACGTTTTCTGTTGAGGCGCCTATCTTCGTTCGAGACCAGCTGTTTAGATACCGGTGCGCGTCTTACAACGCTCGCTCACTCCGGCATTGCGAGCCGCTCGTAATCGAACGTCCTGAGACTCCGGCAGAAGCTTTTTATAACGAACAAGCGATCCCAGCATACAAACGAGCACGAAAGGACGGCGCAAGGAAAGAAGACGCGCGAGGGTTCCTGACGTCGGTCGCACCGACCCAGTGGGTCGCGAAATACAACGCGCGCGAGCTGTTTCATATCTTCGACCAGCGCCTGACGCCGCACGCGCAGACGGAGACACGGATGGTCGTCGAGCAGATGTACAAGATCTACAAGGACTACAACCCCGTAATTACGAGTTGCTGGGAACAGGAGACGCAGAGATGAATACAAAAGACC
>JGI24710J26742_10003320_pt1 | contig 13716 bp, 12 predicted proteins | sample BioPla2DNA2_FD_26742 | JGI IMG/M metagenome (IMG submission 26742) | reverse complement strand
CCATCCGCTCTACCAGCCTGGCCATAGTCCGGGCATCGGCCTGGGAAAAACAGGGAATACTACGCATAAAAAACAAGAACAGCAACAACGCCAAAAATGGTATCTTCACCGATTCATGATTGTAAATTGAATTTTTCATGGTATTCTGTTCTTCTTTTGAACATCCTACACTATTGTCCTGATGTCATACCTTTAAGTCTTCCAAAAGCATTTGAGTTTTGTGGAGATTGAAATTCATGTCTCACAATTTTGCCGGTTTTTAATTGGACAATGCAGGGGTATATGTTGTTTTCGGTCCGAACGTCGAATTCATTTCCCGCATCTATAATTACATTTTGATAATCTTTTATCTGAATCCCCATTTTTTGTTGCAAAATTTTCAGGGAAGAAATTTTTGTTAAAACGAACAGTATCTCCTCGTTGTTAATATGATCTTTCATGAAGACCTCGGCTTCCTGGATACAGCCAGTGCAGCCTAAACCAGGCAATATAACGATCCAACTCACGTTGTCTCCCACATCCATTTGTTCCATCGCCTTGATTATGTTGTTCTTCTCAATTTTATGCGCTTTTTTTTGACATGATCCTGTAATTAACAGTATTACAATAATAAAAAATATATTAAAATATTTCATGAAGTTGATTTTATAGATTTTGAACCACAAATATTCTGAATCTGAGGTATTTTTCCTCAAGATCATTGTCGATATATTCAATGTTCAGCCCTTCTTCGGTAACGAAAGAATTTTGCCAATACCAGTTTTCTCCTGTACCGATGACGGTTTCACCTAAATAGTTGAAATTTTCATCAAAAATAATAACTGCTATTGGCTTTTCTTTCCAATCTACACTTTTTATGTTTACTGGAATTGACTTCAATAAAAACCTGTAATAAACATTTCGGTATTTATCGTACTTGATGGCCGTATATTCATCTTGAACAACGATATTCAATAACAAATCATTTTTTGAACTGCGCTTTAGCTTTTTATTGATTGATGAGATTGTGCTGGCAAAATTACTTCCTGCATAAGTCTTTTGGTATTCCCCAGTTTTCAAGTCTGCTATGTACAAATCATGAGAAACGGGAAAACTTAGTATCAACTTGTCGCCATCTGGATGAAGATCGCTATAAACTTCAGTAAACAGATCCCCTTCCCAGTTATAACCAAAACCGTACAACGAGAGTGGATATGTATGACTAAAAGCTACACCGTTCGTTTTAAAATCAAGACGGGCGGTAAATTTGAAATCCGAAACGATAGATTCAGGTATTGATCCAAAATAAAAACCAGTCAGCAAAAGCTCGTGAGCGGTCTCTATAAAAGGTTTGACAGTTCGGGGATCATATTGTGGGTATCTAAATAACCAGTTAATATCTTTTCTGTTGCCACAAAGAGTAATTCTGTCCAGAACCATGCTTTTTTCATTTGAAAGGACAATTTCAATGTTGCTTTTATTGTAAATATAGATAGAATCCAAAGATTTGACATGATAGCCCGTAGCGGCGCCGATCCCTTTGGGACCGTTCTTGGGCCAAACGATCTTTTTTACAAATTGGAGAGAGTCATAATCATAAAAATAGATCGAGTTGTTAAATTTATTCAGAAACGTAAGATATTTAGCCCCGTTATAGTTTTTAAACATTTGTGTGTATATCGGTTTTGGGGCTGTACTGTCATCTAATAAAAAGGCTCTTTCTCCTATCTCAACTAATCCCATAGAAGCTTCCAAATTGCCTGACATTTCGTTTTCTACCTTGACAATGCTCGTACATGCTGTGAACAATAGTATCACTAAAAATATATTGGATAGTTTTAAAAACATAGAAATCTGATAAAATAAAAAATTAGGAATGGAAATATTTCACACCTCCGACTAAATTTTCAATCATTAAAATAAGGTCAGGTTACATTATGAATGATTAGGATTCCAAAAATAATTTACCTGATAATTCATAGCATTCCCTATCGTTCATTATCGTCAGGTCATCTTCTTCACATTCAGTGTCAACCTTGTTCGGCAATGTAGATAAACTCATGTCGCCCGCACTACTTTTACCGTTTATCGATAGATTAAAAACAACTCAACGGCGCAAAGAACAATTTCTAAAACTTAGATCGTTTTTTTCATCTTTTTTAAAAGTATTGGCCAACGAAGCAAGAATATATTGTTCGATTTTTTACCCTCGGGGTTTCTCGACAACAAACCGATCTAAAACAGAACTTTTAAAGGTCATTAGGGGCACCCTCCATGTTTATCTTCAAGACAAATTTCAGAAATATTTTGCTCCTTGCCAAGAAGCTATTCTTGAATCTTTTTTGTAGTTGGTCTTTTTGTTTTGTATCCTGTCGTTTTATTTTGTGCCCTGTCGTTTTATTTTGTGATCGACATTTTTAGATTTAGACTTATCAAAGATTGGTTAAACCGGATTTTATTTCTTTAACAAACTCAATACCACTGTCGGCTAATATCCATTTCGTGTTTTTCCATCCCCTTCTTGAAATAGGAATTACGTATTGTGACACTATCAACATCATTTCATTTTTACAAAATGCATCAATTTTATTTAGGTTAACTAACCATGAGTTGTGGCACCTTATAAAATCATTATCTTTCAATAATTCCTCCATGTAACGCAAAAGGCAGGGAACCAAGATGGTTTTTGTTTTCTCCTCGACATAAATCTCAACATAACTTCCGTCCCCTTTAATGAAAAGAACGTCTTCTATTCGTATTGAAACGGGTGCTTTGTTAGAATTATAATGAAGCATTTTCCCCGAAGTATCCAAAAAAATCATCTTGCTCATTTCTTTTTTTTATTAAGGAATAGTTGTTTGTGAAAATTTTGGTGCAAAAACCGTTTTAATTTGTCTCCATCACCTTGCCAAGGTGGTAAGTGTTCAATAATAAATTCTCTTTTAAATAGAATCAAAAATTTTCTTCATTGCCCCTTGATCATTTTACAATCTTTTCCTATGAATAATAATACAACACATAACATATATAGTCAAAAGTAAAAGAATTAGAGCGCAGCTAACGAGTATATCAACTTTATGCCTATGTAAGCTGTGTTTTCTAAGTAATGCTCTGGCCAATAACCCCGAATCGCTCAAATCTTCTTTTACCCATGTTCCATTTGAATTCGCACTCGGTTTTAAGACGGCGGAAGCTTCATCTTTATCTGAAACTGACCATAAAACCCAACTAATTTGATTTTTTCCCAACAGTTTCATCCATCTCTTAAATTGAGCTATGTCCAAGATCCCATCCCCATCGGCTCTTGACCACGAGCATTCTGAAACAAAAACAGGAAGTCTTTTATCTATAGCATAAACGGCCTTGTCCCTGATTTTCTGGGTATGTGAGGCGGCATAGAAATGCAAGGAATACATTATGTTGTTAAATCCCAATATAGGATCATCCGCTACAACGTCAACATCTTGTGACCACGTAGGTGTACCTACTAATATAATGTTGTCAGGATCGATTTTCCTTATTTCTGATATTATTTCAACGGCATAAGCTTTAATATCGCTCCATTGTTCGTTATCTGGTTCATTAATAATTTCATAAATGACATTTGGATACTCTCCATAAAGTTCCGCCATTTCAGTAAAAAAACCTTTTGCTCCGTCCAATTCAATATTATGACAATGCCAGTCTATTATCACATATATTCCCTCTTTAATTGCGGCTTCAACAACAGATGCCAGAGTCTCTTTTGTCCATTCAGGATTATCAATATACCCGTCTTCAGGCTCTGCCCCTATTGCCAATCTTAAGACTGAGCATCCCCAATCTTGATACAACCACTTCACCGCATTAGGATTATAAAATCTGTAATACCAGTTATGCCACCCAAAACTCATCCCCCTAAGCACCACAACTTTGCCTTTTGCGTCTTTTAATTTAGATCCGTCAACCCATAATTGTCCATGCTCTGTTACTGGTTGAGAAAAAAGAGTACCTTTAACGGATAAAAATAAAATAAGAAAAATCAGATAAATTTGTTTCATCAATTGTTCCGGATATGAGAGAATACTTTCGTTTCTTCAAGATTTCCTTTGAATATAAGCGTATCGTTTGTACATACTGTTACATATGTATCTTTGGTTAGTTTGAGCTTGTCCGACAAAATTTTGTAAGAGTCTAAGTTCTGGTAATCAATATTAAAAACATTACTATTTGAATTATATTTGGCAATTATTGTGGCTCTAGAAAAAGAATCTATTTTGTTTATTTCAATCCAATAGACAGAAAGGGAACCAGCTTCCAAAGTGCTGTATTTAATTATTTCTGGGGGATCATTTTTTTTGACATTATTAATACTATCGAAAAAAATGAAAGCGTATCTTCTATAATCCTTAGAAAAAGTTAAATGACTATTTTTAGTCTCTATATATTTCGGGGAATAGCCCGAATTTAACGCATCGGCCACAAATTGTCTTGAATTTTCGACCGTCGATACCTCATCGTTTTCCCCATGTTCAATAACTATGGGCACATTATATAAATTTTCAACATAGTTGATTGGAGCCTCATTCCAGTAATCAAAAGAAGTTATTGGTGAGGTTACAGCAATGCCACTAAAAAGATCAGGGTTCCTCTCAACCAATAATAATGCCCTTCTTCCTCCCTCACAATCTCCCAGTACATATATTTGAGTGGTATCTATATCATAACTTTCTCGAATCCTTTCGATAACACTTATAACATCTTCTCTTCCGATCTGAGGAGTGTAACTTTTCCCTCCCATATAAACCCAGACGATGGCGAATCCGTGATCATCCGCCATTTTATTATCTATTTCAATCTGGTCAAGATTGCTTAAATACCAGTCTTCTGTCATAGACTCTCCCTCTAATGCATAAGGAACAGCTATAATCAAAGGAATCTTTGGTTTTAATAATACATTATTACCCACGTGAAAAACAAAGTGATAAATTCGGTCACTTTTGTTTGAAGTATAGGTTCTCAAGGAGGTTCCGGCAATTCCTCTTAAGCTTTTAGTCGTCTCGGCATAGGAAACTGATTCTTTTATGGCCTTGGCCCAATAAACACGGTTTTTGTTCAAAATTCGTATCTCACTCGATGAAAAATCACTGACTTCCTCGTTGGATAAGAAAGAGACTCTCTGTAAACCTGCCTGAAGATCATTTTTCTCTTTCTCGCTTATTTCTAGATCCCTTATATCAGTATCTATTTTCTCTATTAAATCTATATAGTTCCCTTTATAAAAAAACTCCTCAATCGAATCTTCTGCGAAGTAAAGCCTGCAATTGTAAAAACCATTTTCAAGGGTACTTAATCCTGAAACCGTAAAATTAGCATCGGCAACATTAATATTATAGGGTGTAACAGTATCTTTAATAATAAGATTATTTCCTTCGTCCATTATTTGAATTTCGCAATCTGAATATGGCCCAGTATAGATTTGGATCGAATCCGTTATTATCGGATTCTGAATAAAATCGCTAAAATAATTGTTTATGTATACTTCTTTAGCTTTCGAAACGGAAGATATTCCCAAAACAAATCCCCACGATTTCACATTGCTTCCCCTGTTAACTTTTACGAACAAAAGGTTTGAACCTTTTTTTAATTTGACATTCACAAAGCGATCCCCAACTTTGTTTGTATTATGTTTCCTCGTAACATTCAAAATAGTCTGTTGATTAAACCATAATTTGTAACTATTCGAACCATCGACAATTAAGGTAACTTCTCTTTCAATAGGACTAAAAATAGAGCTACATAAATAAAAATTACTCTTATCTTCAATCATCTCTCCCGCATAATCAAACAACTTGATAAAGCCGTTTGTTTGGCTAATCATGAAAGGAGCCAAATCCTTTCTGTTTATCTTACTAATATCGTCATATAGGAAATTATCCTCATCTATTTTGTATTTAGCAAGATCTTCGTTAAGAAACGTATTCTGTGGAGCCTGTTTTCGTGTGTTAAAGGAAAAAGGGCCCAATGCTATCCAATCTTTAACTTCAATAATTTCATCAAGCTCAAAAGGTAATGTGATTTCTGGTAGTTCAATATGGAATTCAGTATCCGATTGTATTGTACAACCGAATAAAAGAAAAGGAATAATTATTAAGGAGGTTCTTATTAGGAATCTTTGTCTTAGGCACTTCAGTCTTGAAAAATACCTTGTTCTGTTTCTTAGCTTCCCCAAATACAAGGGGGAAGGAAGAAACTTAGTATCCCACATGTATAAACACATAATGGCACAAAAATAGACGTAATCGAGCGTTAGGTCCATAATTTTCATGTTCTTTTTATTAGAGACTTATTGGATCGAATCTGATCATTAATAGTGAGGCCGCTGTCATATGGAGTTGAAAAACAATAATAGCAGGCTATCGACGATTTTATTAGCAGAGATATGCACCATGCAAAACAGACCAGATTTAAGATACTTTCCTTTAATATGATGGAAGGATTTATTGTTGCCGAGACTAATACAACAAAGTTCAAGGTACAAATAGACAGAGGCCCAAAGAAATTGATTATCCCGATGTTTGATTCATTGTTTTTTGGTGTAACGGCAAAACTGATTTTCTTATTCGTAAAAAGGGCGGAAAATCCCATCAGATATATAAACGAGCGTATAACAGCGTAGATTTCATCATAAAAAATGTTTGTTTTGTCCCTTGTGATCACCGAAATAAGTATACGGCCCATAATAAAATATATTACCATATTGATTATAACATATGGGGAGGTATTTATTGGAACTACTTTGAAAATGAAAAACAAGGCGGGAAAAACAAAGTAAACTAACTTAATAGCGCCTTCGAAAAAATGCAATAAAGAAGAGAAATAAAACATTCTCTGGACGTAAGACAACCCATTAACAAATAACGGGTTCTTTTTACGAAAAATTTGAAAAGCACCTTTCGCCCATCTCAGTCTCTGAGTATAATATTGCGAAATATTTGTCGGGGCCAATCCAAATGCCAATGGTTCATCTACATATACCGAGTTCCAACCTTTAGAATGAATATAAATACTTGTAAGTATGTCCTCAGTAACCGATTCTGTCGGAAACCCGCCTATCGATAGAATAGCTTCTCGGCGCATAAGAGCGTTTGTTCCGATCCAATAAGCGGCGTTCCAGTCAGCTCTTGCCGGCAAAACCATATGGAGAAAGGTGTCTTGATCATTGTATGTTTTTTTACCGAACAATTTCCTGTGCTGAAAACTGTTGCTGTTATAATAAAATTGGGGGGACTGAACTATTGCGACCTTATCATCATTGAAGTAACCTATAAGTTTTACTATAAAATTCTTCTCAGGAACAAAATCGGCATCGAAAACAGCAATAATATTGCCACTTGTTTTACCCAATGCATTGTTCAGGTTACCAGCTTTGGCGTCTTCATTAACTGTGCGCGATATATATTGTGCCCCCAGTTTCTCGGCTAAAACCCTTACTTCTTCCCTATTACCATCATCTAAAACATAAGTTTTATGTTGGTAATCCATGCCCACGCAATGGGAAATTGTTTCTCTCAGAATGCTTACATCTTCATTGAACGTAGGTATAAAGACATCAACCGTAAGCTTATGCCTTAAAACAGGTTCTGAAAAGACCTTTTCTCCTTTCAAAAAGGAGAAAACAAAAATTATTGAAGAAACTCCCGTGATTATATCGGCGGCTAGGAACAATCCAGAGGCGATTGGCTGATCCATGTTCAATGAAAAAACAGTTCTCCAGATCAAATACCCCGATGTAATTATGATGTATAAGTATATTAATATCTGATTTGATCTCAAATTTCTTTCCATAGTACCTTAAATATGCTATTTGTTATCAATATAATTTGCTGGAATATACGTTTCAATCAAAGTTTCATAGAGTTCCCAAGCCAGCATAATGGTTTCATTTTTATCAAAACTGTCGCCATTTACTGATGAGCTAAATTTTTCTCCCCCATAAGAATTTAATTTTAAATACCTTATGTTTTCGTTTAACAAAGATTTATCCAAACTGTTGTTGTCCAGCAAGCACAATTCTACGTCCTGTTCACCCAGATTAATGAATAATCTGTTAACTATATCGACACTTTCGAGTTCCGAAAATTCTCTTTTATACAAATTATCCGCTGATAATTTCCTTGTTCTATATATTTCGATCTTCTCCCAGAAACCATTATTCCTATTCCCAATATTTTCTTTCTTTTGAACCATCAACACACAAAACCCCCTGAATAAAAAAGAGAGGTCAAATAAAACGGTAAATGGTTTAATAGTAGCTATTTCATCTATTTTTTTCTTTAATCCAATTCTCGACTGTTCATCGTTTTGTTCATACTCAATTACTATACCTTTGTAATGTTCTTTTACCACTATCTGATTACTAAAAGGCATTTTTACGTTCAAGATAATAAGGTCGGGATCAAATTTTAAAATTTTGTTCTCAATTAACCTTATTCTGTACCAATCACCATATTCCCCATCAATAGAGAAATTTAAACATTCAACTTTATGGCTTTCATTTTTAAAAATATCGTCGCATAGTTCAGGATAAGATTTAACACTTTCACTAAAATGCCCTGTTTCATACGAGTTTCCTAATACAGCGATCCTGTAATATCCCCTTTGTTTGTTGATCTTTATTTTACTATCATAAAACCCAAACGCATTCACTGTGATTTCTTTGTTAACGTTTGGTGCAATAAGATTAAAGCTGGTTTTTGGCTTTGGCAGGTATCCCATTATAGAGTCTTCGATCCAATCGGCCTCCAGTTTTCTTGTCTTCAACAACTCATAACTGGCCGTGCGTAAAACAAGCTCAACAATAATTATTAGCCATACAAAAAAGAATAATATGAATCGTGTTTTATTCATTTGTTTTTTCTATACAATTTTGAATAACCGGTTCAACCTAAATTTTCTGAACCCATATTTGTTTTTGTCCACTGAAAACAGGATCATTACCACCTTGCCTATTATATTGCTATCGGGCAAAAAACCCCAATATCTCGAATCATTCGAATTATAAAAATTATCTCCAAGCATGAAATAGTAGTCATAGTTAAAAGTATACCGAGAAAGCGGACCCCCATCTATTACAATGGTACTGTCCGTTATTGTACAATTAGGGTTCTCAAAACGCAAAATATCTTTATACATTTTAATTGTACTTTTTGTTAGTTGTACCTCATCACCAGAAGCGGGGACATAAAGTGGTCCATAATCATCAATGGTCCATTTCAAGTTGCTGTCATAAGGGAATACATTATATTTCTGTAGCGTATCTGTCGCATCTTTGCCCAATATATTTCCGTTCCCACTTTTTTCGTTCTTGATTAAAACAGTATCTCCCGGAAGCCCATAACAACGCTTAACAATACACCTTCCCCAGATTTTATAAGTAGAATCTAAAGAAACCGAATAATTGGGAAAATTGAATACAATCTTATCTCCCAACTTTATTTTGTTCCACCCTTTTATCCGTAGGTATCCAGTCTTATTTTCTTTAAAGAACTTCTCTGGTATTGATACTCTTGGCCCGTAAGCCATCTTACTAACCATAATAAAATCGCCAGATAAAATCGTCGGTTCCATCGACGAAGACGGTATCATATAAATCTCTATAAAGAATATACGTAAAAATATTCCGATCAAGATGGTAATTACAATGCCCCTTAAAAGAGAAATATGCCAAGCGTTTCGAGATTCTATTGGCACTTGTGTTTTTTTGATACTATTATCTTGTTTAAAATCTTTCATTCTCTCTGCCAATAACCTCCCCTGAAATTTGCAACACAATACTCTCAATGTGACAATTACAGTGAACTACTATACTTTTATTGAATCTTCCGGTTGTTTCAGCATCATAAACAACACTTATTTTGCCGGACTGTCCGCTTTTAATCGGTTCCCTTGTCCAATCTACATTTGTACATCCACAAGACGGTTGGACATCATATATGATCAGTTCATTTCCTCCCGTATTCTTAAAAATAAACTCAGCCTTTCGGGGTTCTTTATAGTTTATCTCTCCAATATCTAATTCGGTTGTCTCGAAAACAATGGTCGTTTTTTTAACTATCAGATGAATGTGGGAAGGGATAAGTAAAAACACTGAATACAATAATCCCAGTAGCCCAAAAGAAGCTAAAAATATCCATGCGATTTTACTGACTTTTCTCATCGTTTAATGATTTTTATAAAGGCACTATATTTGCGGCCTGTTATCTTATTTATATGGTTTGTCTTTTCAAAATACCTCTTCTTCATTTTTTATCTTTATTATAATTTCATTCATCGCCTGTAACATTTCATTTATTGCAGTGGATTCAACTTTTATATTTTTATTTAGAGCTTTTTCAGCTATTTTAATCGCTTTTTGATATTGACCGGAATCAAAATATAAATTTGTAAGTAGATATAAAGGATATAACTTATTGGGGGCCATTAAGAAAGCATATTGATAGGCTTTTTCTGCATCAGAATATCGTTCTAAGGCTTTATAATTGTCACCAAGCGTAGTAAATAATACTTCATCTGAGGTGAATTTCAATGCCTGCTCCAGAATTTCTATACTTTGTGGATATTCTTCAGCAATATTCAGAGCTTTGCCAAAGTACTGTAGAAAAGACCCATTATATCTCAATGAAATATAAATATCAGAATATGATTTACGGGCTTCTTTTATATAGCCTGCCTGATACATATGTATTGCATTATCCCATATTTTAAAAGTTATAATTTGTTGCCTTACCTTCAACATAAGGAGAAGTGAAGCAGAAAAAATGATTATTACTGACCCAAATTTTGCAATGCTACCGACAAATTGTGAAACCTTTAATTTTTTGTATTTTATAGATCCAACACTTGAAGAAATTAACGCTAAGATCAAAAAGTAAACAATGAAAGTGGGCAACGAATAAAAGGGAATAGAAATCAAAGCCATTACCAGAAGGGCAATAAAAGAAGGAACCAAAATGTTTATGATAGCGATTAATTCCTTATCTGTCCTTTTTTTATCATCTTTTGGGGCGATTATTGTCGCCTTTTTATGAGTTTCTTTTAAACTATATAATATAATAGCCAAAAATAATAACAGACCTATAATTCCGAGTTCAGAAGTCATCTCAAGGTATTCATTGAAACAATACATTGTATTTCCCGCCACCAAACCTTTGGAGCCGTCAATTTCGTCTGGGTGTGATTTAAAAAAATCGGCTTGCCAATTGTTGTATTCCGCCTCAAACCGTCCCACTCCATAACCAAATAAAGGCTTTTCGGCTATCTTCCCCAATGTAACTTCCCATATCAACAAACGCCCATCGGAAGAACCTTTTTTGAGCAAATATAAACCTGTACATGACAACCCGACTATTAATACAACAAAAGTAAGGGCAAGTAGTTTTTTTGCCATATTGTTCAGAATCTTTCTTATTTTCCTAAAAAAGTCGTACCTGTAATTAAGTACGATAAACGATCCTACAGCAACCCCAACCCATGAAGCCCTGTTCATTGTTGCGGGCAATATCAAAATAATTACGATTATCGTGAGAAAAGAAATATAGTGGGAAGATTTTGAAAACGATGAAGAGGGCGTTAATAACAGTCTTCCCAGCGTTAATAAGAAGATTGTAGCCAGATATATTGCATAAGGCGCCGGATTAGAAAAGGTACCTGTAATTTTAAATATTGAATGTAAACTGGGCAAGACCCCATAAAGTTGTAATAATCCCCAGATTGCTTGAACTAGTCCGGTAATTATTAATATGTCGATGATAATTTCATAGAATAATATTTTCTTTTTATTCTCTCCCGACTCTTTACTATAGTAACTTGTTCCAATATTTTTTACAATAAAATAGAATAATAAAAGAAGAGAATAATTAAGGAATCGTACATTGTATAATAATGGCGTAAAAGGAGTATAGACTGCACGTATAAGAAAGTAGGCGTAAAAGACAATAAGTGCGATATCAATGGAATTCAGTTCTAATAAAACGCTTTTCCTGTTTATAAGGCCAGAGCCAAATATCAAAATTAACAAAGCCATAGCACAGTAAAACCAAATTTGTTTCGCTGTAATTACACCGTTGTAAATATCCCCTGAATATATAAAAGGTGTACCCAACACTATTGCTATCATAAAGCAATAAAGAAAATATCGTCTCACGTTTGCGACTTTATTCCATTTTTAAAAATCATTTTTGCCATATAAAGATTTAAATAACCGATGAATTCCGTTAAAAAAATGGACTAAACTACGCATCAATTTTAAATAAAAAACTATAGTTTAACATATAAGTGTGACTAAATATCAAATCAATTTGCAAATGATAGAAGCTTTGACCGCATTTAGTCAGTCTTATGTTCAAAACACAGAATACTTTATTTTTGATATTTGCAACTAGGAGGGGACTGTCAGTCGCTAACCTGATAACCGCTTCTTCAATGTGAACTTCCACACGATTTCCGAGTATCGGCTTCCTCCTGCTAATCTCCCGCAATGCCAGCTCTCCTCCTTTATCATAAAGCTCGCAGAAACGATAAAATGTGCCTCTGCTGTAGTCCATAACCTTACAAGCCTGTGATACATTGCCAAGTTCTTCGGCGAGATTTAATAATTCTAACTTGTTTTTGATTAATTTTACTTCTGTATTCATTTCTGACAGTTTTGTGGATTAAACATTTATTTGTCTTTTACTAATTTCAAATATAGTTTAATCCCTAATTGTCAGATAATTCAACTATCAACACAACTTTTTTCTCCAAAGAAGCGAAAAACAGTTCTTTTGGAGAAAGGAAACCTAGTTTTTCTTTGGGTCTTCGGTTAATTTTATACGATTATTTTTTGAGATATATTGCCTTATGAACTTGTATGTTTACTCATTTAATTCCCCTTTTCCTAGCTTGTCACAGATTTGTCCATGATCATAATGACTTCTGTTGTTTTTTTTGCTAGTATGCTAGATTGTTTCGGTCACATTTCTTTGTACTGATGTCAGATGACTTTGTATAGGCATATAATATAAAGTAGTTTTTTGATCCAAATATTTGGGGTCAACTTCCAATATTCTTTTTCTTTAGTTACATTTATCACTTGAATTTAAAAGTCAATGGCTTAGAATCCTGTTGTTATGTCATTTATTTCTATACCAATGAACTAGACGATTAAACAAATTAGTTTTAATAGCATAACAACCAATTAAAAGTGAAAAGGCGAGATTGAAAATACTTTTCAATCCCACCTTAAAATCATTTACTATTAAAGGTAGGTCGGGTCACAGTCTCCTTCTGGATTAAACACTTGATAACAATTTTCTGAGTAAATGTTACATCTCCCAGTGTTACACATTGGGAACGATTCATTGTCATAACACAAGGCATCAGCATTGTTCAGCAACACGGATAGGCTTGTGTCGCCCACCTCATTTTTACCGTTGATGGACAGGTTTAAAAACAGCACAACAACGCAAAGAACAGTTCCTAAAATTTTGATCGCTTTTTTCATTTTTAAAAGTATTGGTTAATAAAACAAAACATATTATTTGGCCTAAGCGCACTTTGTCGTTGGGGTTTACCAACAACGAAAAAGCATAGAACAGAACTTTAAAGGTTATTAATGGACATTTTCCATGCTTTGCATTAAAACAAATCTCAGGAATATTTTATTTTGTGTCAAGAGGCTGTTCCAGTGTCTCTTTGTGGGTGGTCGTTTTGTTTTGT
>JGI24710J26742_10003316_pt1 | contig 13723 bp, 10 predicted proteins | sample BioPla2DNA2_FD_26742 | JGI IMG/M metagenome (IMG submission 26742) | reverse complement strand
AGAGTCGGTGTAGATTTAGGTGGAACAAACATAACAGTTGGAATCATTGATGAAAATCTTACAATCATTGGGAGGTCTAAGCTTAAAACAAACCTCCCACGGCATTTTGATGAAGTTTTTTCAGACATTATAAGAGCAATTTATTTTGCAATAGAGGATGCTGATATATCTATAATTGACATATCTTCTATAGGTGTTGGTGTGCCTGGTGCTGTTGATTCACAAAGTGGTGTTATTGATTTTTCAAGCAATCTTAAAATTTATAATATGTCGATTAAATCAGAACTTGAAAAAACATTTAACAAGCCCGTGTTTATAACTAATGACGCAAACTGTGCAGCGCTCGCTGAAAAGAAGGTTGGAGCAGGTAGAAATGCAAAAAACCTTATTGCTATAACGCTAGGCACGGGAATTGGTGGCGGTGTTATTATAAATGATAAATTGATTACAGGAGTAAATGGAGCTACCGGCGAAATTGGGCATATGGTAATTGACTTTGATGGGATTGAGTGCGGTTGTGGTAGAAAAGGGTGCTGGGAAAAATATGCATCTGCAACAGCACTTGCAAGGCAGACTAAAGAAGCACTTGCAAAGGATTTGTATAAAAAAAGCATAATATGGGAAATGATAGAAAACGACCTTTCAAAAATTGGTGCAAGAACAGCTTTTGAAGCGATGAAAAATGGTGACAAAATAGGCAAACAAATAGTAGATGGCTATACCAAATATCTCGCTTGTGGAATTACTAATTTAATTAACATTTTTCAACCGGATGTTCTTTGCATAGGTGGTGGAATGTCAAACGAGGGGGACACCTTGTTGATTCCTGTTATTAGAATAGTAGAAAAAGAGCGGTATAGCCTTTATTCTAGTAAGCAAACAAAGATTTGCATAGCAGAACTTAAAAATGATGCTGGCATAATTGGTGCAGCATTACTCAATGAAATATAAATGGAGAATGATTTATGTTTGACAAAATTAAAGATTTTGCGTACACGCTTGATTGTGATGTAAAAGAGTATGTTCCTATGAATGAGCATACAAGCTTTAAAACAGGTGGAAAAGCAAGACTCTTTATTGTTCCAAACTCTTTGGAAAGCCTTGAAGAGCTTATAAAGTTTTGCAAATCACTTGATGTAAAACCATATATACTTGGTAACGGTAGCAATACTTTGGTGTCTGATGATGGGCTAAATGGTGTTGTAATTCATATGAGCAATGGGTTTAAAAAGTTAGAGTATTGCGGTGGTGGCATTATAAAATGTGGGGCTGGAGTCACTTTGGCACAGCTTTGTATGTTAGCACTTGAATATAGCCTTACAGGGCTTGAATTTGCTTATGGAATACCTGGCACAGTTGGTGGCGCTGTTTTTATGAACGCAGGCGCATACGGCGGAGAGATGAAAGATGTTGTGATGATGAGTTCTCATATAACGCCAAATGGTGAGCGTAGCTCTCTGTCGGGTGATTTGCTAGATTTTGGATACCGAAAAAGTGCATATACTAATAATGGTTGCATAATTACTAATGTGGTTTTTAAACTCGAAACAGGGAACGCAGACGCAATTAGATATAAGATGGATTCAATGCTAGCTAAAAGAAAAGCAAAACAACCACTTGAATATCCAAGTGGTGGGAGTGTTTTTAAAAGGCCACAGGGTCAGTTTGCAGGAGCGCTGATTGAGGAGTGTGGACTTAAAGGAAAAACAATTGGTGGTGCACAGGTTAGTGAAAAGCACGCAGGATTTATAATTAATATTGGAAAAGCCACAACAAAAGATGTAACAGATCTTATAGAGTTTGTGCAAGATACTGTTCAAAAAGAAAAAGGAGTCTTGCTTGAAAAGGAATTAAAAGTAGTAGAATAGATGTTTTAATAATATATGAGGTGTATTATGCAACTAATAATTGTAACGGGACTTTCAGGAGCGGGCAAGTCAAAAGCAGTAGACATTCTTGAGGATATTGGTTTTTTTTGTGTGGATAATATGCCACCTAAGCTTGTGCCGGCATTTGCTCAGTTGTTGCTAAAATCTACCGAGCAACCATCAAAGGCTGCAATTGTAATTGATATTAGAGCTGGCGATGCGTTTAAGGATTTGTTTGATTCGCTTGACTCTATAAAAGAAATGGGTTTTGAATTTAAAATTCTTTTTATAGATGCATCTAACGAAACGCTTATAAATAGATACAAAGAAACAAGGAGAAAGCACCCGCTAGCCTATAAATACAAAGGTTCAATTAATGAGGCAATAGAGGCAGAAAGAGAAGTTCTTCAGCCCATTAGAAAAATGGCAGACTATATTATTGACACAACAAGTTTAAAGCTTACAGCTTTTAGAGAGCGTGTTGCAAGCTTGTTTTTAGAGAATGTAAAATTTGCAATGCCCATTCAATGTATGTCTTTTGGGTTCAAATATGGCATACCGGCAGATGCTGATTTAGTTTTTGATGTTAGGTGTTTGCCAAATCCGTTTTATATTGATGAGCTTAAAAATTTAACAGGCCTTGATGAGCCGGTTAGAGAATATGTGATGGAAAGAAAACAGGCAAAGGGGCTTGTTCCTAAATTGCTTGATTTAATTGATTATCTTGTACCGCTATATAGGGAAGAGGGAAAAAGTCAGCTTATTATTGCTATTGGATGCACTGGCGGTAGGCACCGCTCAGTAGCATTTGCAGAGCTTTTATATAATCACTTATCAAATGATAAGGGAATGAATGTTATGGTAATGCATAGAGATATAGGCAGATGATTTGATGTTTCAAAAGTATGGAGGTTTGGCTGAATGTCATTTTCATCTTCAGTGAAAAAAGAGTTAATAGATTTTGAAAATAGTAGAATAGATGACGAAATAAATTATACGCAGTGTTGCACTCACGCACAACAATATGGGCTTTTGCTTTTTTGCAGAGGCTTTTCTGTTTCAGGAATAAATATGCAAACCGAAAATGAGAGCATAGCTAAAATGTATGCAAAAACAATAGAGCAGATAACAGGACAAATACAGCCTATAAAATGCTCGGCAGCAGGCAAATATAGTGTGAGTGTTCAAGGTGAAAAAAAGAGAAAAAAAGTGATAGAGCATTTTGGTTACACCGGCTCTGAGATTACGCTTAGAATAAATCGTGCAAACCTTTTGGACGAATGTTGCTATAGTGCATTTTTGCGAGGTGCTTTTTTAGCTTGTGGTACGATAACATCTCCCAAAAAAGAATATCATTTAGAATTTGTAGCAACCCATTTTAATTTGTGCAAAGATTTGATGAAGGTAATGGAAGATATGGACTTGCTTCCTAAGTATGTGATGAGAAAGGGCAACCATATAACTTATTTTAAAGACAGTGAGAGTATAGAAGATGTTTTAACACATATGGGTGCAATTTTTTCTTCACTAGAGCTTATGGAGATAAAGATATACAAAGATGTTAGAAACAAAGTTAATAGAAGAACTAATTTTGAAAATGCAAATTTAACAAAAACTGTTGATGCAGCGTTCACACAAATGCAGGCAATAGAGCTTATAAAAAAAGAAAAGGGAATGTCATATTTTCCTGAGGAGCTTCGTGAGCTTGCAGTATTACGGCTTGACAATCCAGAGCTAAGTTTGCGAGAACTCGGGCAAATGCTCAGTGTTCCGTTATCTCGCTCAGGAGTTAATCACAGGTTAAAAAAGATAATTCAAATGGCAGATGATTTAAAAAACAGTGAACAGGAAAAAGGGGAATAGAATTGGGCTTTGCACACTTACATTTACATACAGAGTATAGCTTGCTTGATGGTGTTTGTCGCATTGAGCAGCTTCTTGATGCTGTCAAAGAACAAAATCAAACAGCGGTAGCAATCACAGACCATGGCTCAATGTATGGTGTAATTGACTTTTATAAAGCTGCAAAAAAAAGAGGCGTAAAGCCAATAATTGGCTGTGAAGTTTATGTAGCGGCACGCTCTATGACTGATAAGGTTCATTCACTTGATAAAGAAAGAAATCACTTAATACTGCTTTGCGAAAATCAAACGGGTTATCAAAATCTGATAAAAATTGTGTCAGAGTCGTGGACCAAAGGTTTTTATATAAAACCACGGGTAGACCACGAGCTTTTAGAAAAATATCACGAAGGAATAATAGCACTATCGGCTTGTCTTGCGGGGGAAGTGCCACAAGCACTAATGCGTGGCGACTATGATGGTGCAAAAGAGATAGCCCTTTGGTATGATAGTGTTTTTGGTAGAAATAATTATTTTTTAGAAATACAAAATCACGGTTTAAAAGAGCAATTGCAAATCAATCCAATGCTAATTAAACTCTCGCAAGAAACTGGAATACCACTCGTTGCAACAAATGATACTCACTATATCGAAAAGCAAGATTCANAAATACAAAAAGTTTTAATATGCATTCAAACTAACCACACGATTTATGAAAAAACAGGTCTGGATTTTGAGTCAGATGAGTTTTATCTAAAATCAGAAAAAGAAATGCGAGAGTTGTTTTCTGCTGTTCCTCAAGCGGTTGATAACACACAAATTATTGCAGATAGGTGCAATGTTGAGTTTGAATTTGGAAAAACAAAGCTACCACATTTTAATATTCCAGATAATATCGAACATACTGAGTACCTAAGAAATATGTGCCTTGAAGGAATGAGAGAAAATTATGGCGAAAATCCGCCAAAAGAGTATATGGACAGGCTAAATTATGAGCTTGATGTTATAAACTCAATGGGTTACACAGATTATTTTTTAATTGTTCAAGATTTTATTAGTTATGCAAAATCAAAAGACATTCCAGTAGGACCTGGTAGAGGGTCTGGAGCGGGCAGTATAGTCGCATATTGCACAGGGATAACGGGCGTTGACCCTATGAAGTATAACTTGCTTTTTGAACGATTTTTAAACCCTGAAAGAGTGAGTATGCCTGATTTTGATATAGATTTTTGCTATGAACGCAGGCCAGAGGTTATTGAGTATGTTGTAAATAAATATGGAAGTGACCATGTAGCGCAAATTATAACTTTTGGAACAATGGCGGCTAGGGCTGCAATCAGAGATGTGGGCAGAGCATTAGGGCTTGCTTATAGAACAGTTGATGAGGTTGCAAAAAAAATTCCAAGAGAGCTTAATATAACAATTGAATCTTCGCTTAAAAAGTCATCAGAGCTTAGAGCGCTTTATGAAAATAGTGACGAAATAAAAGAGCTAATTGATACAGCTATAAAAGTTGAGGGAATGCCTCGGCACTCTTCGACGCACGCAGCGGGCGTTGTAATCACAAGGGACCCAGTTGCAACATATGTTCCGCTAGCACGAAACGACGATTCGATTGTGACCCAGTTTACAATGACGACACTAGAAGAGCTAGGACTTCTCAAAATGGATTTTTTAGGGCTTAGGACTCTTACGGTAATTTCAAATGCAGAAAAAATGATAAAACAGCAAAATCCGTACTTTAAAGTAGAGGATATAGACATTCAAGATAAAGCAACTTTTGAAATGGTGTCAACAGGTGAAACAGCAGGGATATTTCAGTTCGAATCAGCTGGAATGAAACGGGTTTTGTCAGGACTAAAGCCGGATAGTGTCGAGGATTTAATAGCGGTTATTTCACTTTATAGACCAGGGCCTATGGATTCAATTCCAACATACATTAGAAACAGGCACAACCCAAGCAAAGTAACATATAAAACGCCACAGCTAAAAAATATACTAGATGTCACATATGGCTGTATGGTATATCAAGAGCAGGTAATGCAAATATTTCGCGAGCTTGCAGGGTACTCATATGGCAGAGCGGATATAGTTCGCCGCGCAATGTCTAAAAAAAATCATACGGTAATGGAACAAGAGCGAAAGAGCTTCATATACGGAAGTGTTAATGATGATGGCACGGTAGAGTGTGATGGAGCAGTAAATAGAGGAGTTAGCGAAAAGGTCGCAAATGAGATTTTTGATGATATGTCATCGTTTGCATCATACGCTTTTAACAAATCTCACGCAGCCGCTTATGCAATGGTAGCTTACCAAACTGCGTGGCTCAAGTGCCACTATACTTGTGAATATATGGCGGCTCTTTTAACCAGCGTTTTAGATAGCTCGGATAAGGTGTCAGAATATATTCAAGAGTGCGAAAGGTTGGGTATAGAGGTTTTAGCCCCAAGTGTTAATAACAGTGAGCACGAATTTACAGTTGACGAAAAGTCAATAAGATTTGGTTTGCTTGCAGTAAAAAACTTAGGTAGAAATTTAATTACCACTATCATAAATGAGCGTAAACTAAATGGAGAATACAAGTCTTTTTACTCTTTTTGCAAAAGAATTTATGGCAAAGATTTTAATAAAAGGGCAATAGAAAGTTTGATAAAATGCGGTGCGCTAGACGTACTTTTAGCAAACAGAAGGCAAATGCTACTAATGTTGCCAGAGGTTTTGCAAACTCTTGAAAATGAAAAACGCAAAAATATAGATGGGCAAATTGGCTTTTTTGATGTAAATTCAGACTTTCAAAGCTATCACGAACCAACACCTCCAAATGTAGACGAAATGCCAAGACTCGACCTGTTGCAATTTGAAAAAGAAATAACGGGAGTCTATATTTCGGGTCATCCAATGCAAGAGCATAATGAGATTTCTGAAATTATAAAAAGTGCAAAGACATCACAGCTTTTAAAAGCAGGGGAAGAAGTACAAACTATTTACAAAGACAATAGTGTTGTAAAATTGCTTTGTATAATTTCGAGCGTTCGCAAAAAAATAACAAAGTCTAATGAAACAATGGCTTACTTAACAGTTGAGGATATTTATGGTTCTATAAATGTTCTGGTTTTTCCAAGAGTATACACTGAAAATGTACATTTTTTAAATGAGGGAAATATAGTTCTTTTAAGGGGCAGACTAAGCCTTAGGGAAGACCAAGCACCACAAATTGTAGCAGAGCATTTTTTTGATTGCCCAACAATGGAAGAAGTGCAATCCATAAAAGACGAACAAAAACTACAAGCAAAAAATAATAGCGAAAATCAAAAACATCGTAAAAAGAAAAAAGGCCTGTTTTTGCGAATGGCAAATAGTAGCTGCGAGGAAAAACAAATGGTAGAAAAAGTAATAAAACCTTACAAAGGAGATATGCCCTTGTATTATTATTATACTGATACCAAAAGTTATGAAAAAGCAAACACATCCAATTTTATACTACTAAATGATGATTTGACAAAAAAGCTTGAAAAAATTTTGGGTGCAGAAAATGTAGTAATACAATAGGCTTGACATCTTTTTGTTGTATTGACATTAATATAATATGGTGAGATACTTATACTATCCCTATAAATAGGAGGATATTTTATGAAAACAATTGGTGTTTTAACAAGTGGTGGAGACGCTCCAGGTATGAATGCCGCTATAAGAGCGGTTGTTCGCACGGCTGTTGAAAATGATATGACCGTATATGGTATAAGAAATGGCTTTGAGGGTTTAATGAATGGCGATGTATATGAGATGAATTTGAGGAGTGTTTCCAATATAATTCAAAGTGGTGGAACTATTCTCAAAAGTGCCCGTAGCCAAGAATTTAAAATGGATTCCGGCCAGCAAAAGGCCGCTGATATGTGTCGCAGATTAGGTCTTGATGGTATCGTGGTAATTGGTGGTGATGGCTCTTTTAGAGGGGCAAAGGACCTTACATCTAAGGGCATTACTTGTATGTGTATCCCAGGAACAATAGATAACGACATTGCGTGTAGCGATGACACAATTGGATTTGACACAGCGATGAACACAATAATGCAAATGATTGACCGTGTTAGAGATACAACAGAGTCGCATAGCAGATGTAGTGTTATAGAGGTTATGGGTCGTTCTGCAGGGTATCTCGCCTTGTATTCAGGTATTGCAGTTGGTGCAACATCTATTCTTATTCCTGAGTTTGAGTGCGATTTTGAAATTGATGTTGTAGAGCGAATGAGAAGAACAATAGAAAGTGGCAAGCGTCATTTTGTAATTTTGGTTGCAGAGGGTGTTGGAGATGCAACAGAAATGGCAAAGCAGATTGAAGAGAAAACAGGGGTAGAAACTAGAACGACAATTCTAGGTCATGTTCAGCGTGGAGGCTCTCCGACAGTTCGTGATAGAGTGCTTGCAAGCCAAATGGGCAACTATGCAACACGACTTATTAGAGATACTAGGGAAAGCCGTGTAATTGCGTGCAAAGATGGCAATCTAGTAAATTATAAAATAGAAGAAGCGTTAGCGATGACAAAAAATATAGATTTAGATGCCTATCGCCTTGCGCACGAGATTTCAATATGAGTAACAATGTAATATTAATAGGTATGCCAGCATCGGGGAAAAGCACCGTGGGCGTTGTTCTTGCAAAGACTTTGGGTATGAGTTTTGTTGACACGGATTTGCTCATACAAAACAATGAGGGCAAGCTGTTGCAAGATATCATTGACCAAAAAGGTCTAAAGGCTTTTTTAGATGCAGAGCAAAGGGCGATTTTATCACTTGACTGTAAAAACACAGTTGTTGCAACAGGTGGTAGTGCTGTTCTTGTGCCAAAAGCGATGACCCATTTAAAAAGTATCGGTAAAGTTTTTTATCTCTATGTTGATTGTGATATCTTAGAAAAAAGGCTAAATGATATAGAAACTAGGGGAATTGCCTGCGAAAAAGGTGAAACACCCTGTGATATTTTTAAAGCACGCAAACCTTTTTATGAGAAATATGCAGACATAACAATAAAAACTGCTAACAATAATGTGGAAGAAACAGTAGAAGAAATACTAAATAATCTAAAATAAAAAATGTGATGTTGTGAAATTAAAACGCAACATCACATTTTATTTATTAAATGTATAAATAGTAAAAAATGGCAAAAAATATTAGTAGCAAAATACTTGTAAATATCAGCCGTAAAAACATCTAATTACCGTAAATAAATTGTTGATTTTAAGGCAAATTAAGAATGAGTAATAACACTTTATTATTATATTACTCTAAAAATAGATATAAATAATATTTTGTAATTACTAAAAAAGTAGTGTTATAAGTAAAATTTTTGATGTGCCGTGTCGGAGGTGAGAGATGCAAAAATTATTAAAATTTCTTAGTATATCTGCATCTATTTTATGCTTTATGATTTTTGCGGCGATTATTTATGCTGATAAAGTAATACCAGATGAGGTGTTTATTAGCCAAACTCAAGAGCTTAAAATTAGCAATCTTTATACCTTTGAAATTTCAAAACTTCAAGTTACAAAAACAGTATCAACAGCAAATTCTAATAATGAATATGAGCTGGAGGTATCACTTTTAAAGGCAATACCTGTCAAATCATCTAAGATAGTTGTAACGCAACGGCGTTATGTAATACCCAGTGGTAATTTGTTTGGAATAAGACTTTATACTGATGGTGTGGTGATTGTTGGAACAGACGAGGTAACAACAAAAACTTCAACAATAAATCCGGCGAAAAACGCAGGACTTCAACAAGGAGATATAATAAAAGCAATTGACGGAAAAAAAATAAGCTCAAATTTAGAGCTTTCTCAAGCGGTTCAATATAGTGATGGAAAAACTTTGGAATTTTTAGTAAAACGAAATGGAAAAACAATGGTGTTTGATTTTAAACCTGCGCTGTCAAATGTTGATGGAAAATACAAAGCTGGCTTATGGGTACGAGATAGCTCTGCAGGTGTTGGAACAATAACCTATATTGACCGTGAAAATATGATATTTGCAGGACTCGGACACGCAGTGTGCGATATTGATACCGGTGAGATTATGCCACTTCTCTCTGGGGATATAGTTTCTGCAAGTGTTAATGGAGCATACAAAGGTGCAAACGGCACTACAGGAGAATTATGCGGAGTGTTTGAAAACAAAGTTCTTGGTACCTTGTTGCTCAACGGTTCAACAGGTGTTTATGGAAAAATAAATTCAATCAGTAACTCAACAAAAGAAATTCCAGTTGCAATGCAGTACGAAATTCAGCAAGGCCCTGCAAAAATAATAGCAACAGTTGAAGGAGATAAGCCAGAGTATTATGATATAAAAATTAATAAAATATATCAAAATGGTGACTCATCAGAAAAAAATATGACAATAGAAATAACAGATGAAAGGCTTATTGAAAAAACTGGCGGTATAGTCCAAGGTATGAGTGGTAGTCCAATAATTCAAAACGGAATGTTGGTTGGAGCGGTTACTCACGTTTTTGTTAACAACCCATTACAAGGATATGCCATATTTGCAGAAAATATGATAAGTACCGGAGATTATCTAAAGGATATTATTACAAAACAAGCCTCATAAATGAGATATATGTAATAAACTGCAAGCTATAAAAAGTTTTTACCATATTATTCCATTTTATTGTAAAAAGGTATTGCCATTTAGTTCATCTTATGGTAATATATGGTAGAAATTTGAATTGGAGGCAACAAGATATGGATAAGAAACTCAGAATTATGCTTGCAGAGGAAGGTACAGACTACTGTCAAACTTGTACAAATATTCTTAAAAACTCTGGTCACGAAGTGATTGTAGTTCCAAAAGATGGAGCAGAAATATTATCAAGAATTAATTCTATTTCTCCAGATGTTTTATTAATGGATGCTTTTATGCCAAGAGTTGACGCACTAGGAGTTTTAAAATCGCTTAAAAATCAAAATCTATCAAAAAGACCATTAGTTATGGTAATGTCGGGTGTGGATAATTCAAAGTTTGAACAAGAAATATTATTAGCTGGTGCGGATTACTACTTTATAAAACCTTTTGATGTAAATGTTCTTGCGGAAAGAATTTCTCAAATGACCGGTTGGAATCGTGCCGGTCATGATAACATAATGAAAAGCACACAGCCCTGCACAGATGATGATTTAGATGTTATAGTATCAGAAATAATGCATCAAATTGGAGTCCCAGCACATATAAAAGGATACCAGTATTTGAGAGAGGCTATAATACTTTCAATAAATGACGATGAAATGATGAACTCAGTAACTAAATTGCTTTATCCTAGTGTTGCAAAAACTTTTTCAACAACACCGTCAAGGGTAGAGAGAGCAATTAGACACGCTATTGAAGTTGCGTGGGACAGGGGAGATGTTGATGTTTTGAGCTCTTATTTTGGATACACAATTCAAAACACAAGAGGAAAACCAACAAACAGCGAATTTATAGCTATGATTAGTGATAGATTAAAATTGCGTATGAAAACTGCATGAAAAGAATGAATAAAACTTTAAACCTCTGTCAAACTTTTTGGCAGAGGTTTAATTGAATTCTGTGACCATTTGTATTATAATACCTATAAAACAATGATATACAATTTAGGTTTTAGGGAGTGCGATTTTATGACTATTTTTTATGAAGCTTATGATAATCTTTATGTTAACCTTACAAACAAATGCCCCTGTGCGTGTGAGTTTTGTGTTAGAAATGAAGAGGATGGAGTTGGCGAGGGGAATCATCTTTGGCTTGAGCGTGAGCCAACTATCGAAGAAATAAAAAAAGATTTTGAGAATTTTGATATGTCAAAATACAATGAGATTGTTTTTTGTGGTTTTGGTGAACCCCTTGAAAGAATTGACGATGTGGTAGAAATTGCAAAGTATATTAAAGAAAAAACGGGTAAAACAATCAGACTTAACACTAATGGTTTGTCAGATTTAATTCACAATAAACCTACTGCACATTTATTAAAAGGCGCTATTGACATTGTTTCTATAAGCTTAAATGCACCAGATGCAAAAACATATGAGCAAAGATGTCGCCCAAGTTTTGGCGAAAAATCCTTTCAGGCTATGCTTGATTTTGCAAAAGATTGTAAAGAATATGTTCCAACGGTTATTTTATCTGTAGTTGATTGCATAGATAAAGAAGAAATAGAGCAGTGCAGAAAAATAGCACAAGATGTCGGTGTAAATTATAGGATTAGAACATTTATATAAAAATTAACAAAAAATATAGTCATCTTAACTGTAAAACTTTTTTAAAAAGCTTTCAATTAGGATGACTTTTATTAAAATATGCTTTATACATTTTTAAAAAAGATATTTTGCTTTTAATTTAAGCAAAAACAGAATTAAATACGCTCATAATGGCAATAATTTTATTGATAGCAATCAATGAGGTGAGCGTATGCAGTATAACAAGGTAGAGATTTGCGGAGTAAACACAGCAGAACTAAAAGTGCTAAAAGAAAGCGAAAAAATGGAGCTGTTAAAACGAGTAAAGCTAGGTGATAAAAAGGCAAGGGACGAGCTAATTAGCGGAAACCTAAGGTTGGTATTAAGTGTTATTCAGCGGTTTACAAATAGGGGAGAAAATCTGGATGATTTGTTTCAGGTTGGTTGTATAGGGTTGATAAAATCAATAGATAATTTTGATATATCACAAAATGTGCGTTTTTCGACCTATGCGGTGCCGATGATTATTGGAGAAATAAGAAGATATTTGAGAGATAATAACTCTGTAAGAGTTAGTAGGTCGCTTAGAGATATGGCGTATCACGCAATGCAAGCAAAAGAAAGGCTGATAAACGAACTCCAAAGAGACCCAACAATTGAAGAAATAGCGCAAGAATTAGGTGTTCCAAAAGAGGATGTTGTAATAGCGCTTGAGGCAATAGTTGAGCCGGTTTCGTTGTATGAACCTGTTTATTCAGATGGCGGAGATACAATTTATGTTATGGATCAAGTTGGAGATAGCATAAATGATGATGATTGGATAGATGAAATATTGTTAAAGCAATCAATAAAAAATCTAAACCCACGGGAGAAAAAAATTCTATCTATGAGATTTATGCAGGGAAAAACACAAATGGAAGTGGCACAAGAAATTAACATCTCGCAAGCACAGGTGTCCCGTTTAGAAAAATCAGCGCTCAAACAAATTAAAAGTCACTAGCAATAAAGGCTAAAAAAGACAGGTAAGCTTGATATAGCACCTGTCTTTTTGTTATAGCATATATTCAAAAAAAATAGCAATGAAGGATAAAAGTTTAATTGTAAATCTTTTTGTAAAGCTTGCAGGTATAGCGTCAACACTAGAGTTTTCTAAATATGTGTAGTCCTTAGATACGAGCAAACTTTGGTCGATATAATCCATAATGCCTTCTTCAATCTTTTTAACGGCTTCACTACTGTGAACAACAATCATAGACTCGGTACTCAAATATGTGCTTCTCGGATCTGAGTTAAAAGAGCCAATGGCTAAAAGATTGTCGTCAATTATAAATGATTTAGTGTGCAAAGAATCCTGTGACTGAAACTCAAACACATTTACACCGCTTTTTATTATAGCTTTTTTGTGATTTAGATACCCAGAGTAAGCAGGAAAATTTGGAGAACTAGCAATAGAATTGGTTAAAATGGCAACATCAATACCTTCAAAATCGCTCGGGTTTATAAATCCCTTTGTCATTTGCCTGTTAGGCACTACATAAGGACTTTGAACAAAAATTGAGTTTTTTGCCGACATCATAAGCTGGGTTATCTCATACCAGCACCAAGGCTCTTTAGAAAATCGCTCAATAGGGTTACAAATAAACGACACTTTATTAGTAGGAAAAGAAATCTCCATCAAATCTATGGGCTTTTCAAATAAATTCTTGTTTGCTTGTTTTAAATTCATAGATTTTTCTTTTAGCTCTTGTGTTTTTTTAGTGGCTCTTTGTTGTTTTGTTTTAGACAATTTGTAATCCACTGTTTTAGAAAACTTGTG
>JGI24710J26742_10003313_pt1 | contig 13733 bp, 18 predicted proteins | sample BioPla2DNA2_FD_26742 | JGI IMG/M metagenome (IMG submission 26742) | reverse complement strand
TGTTAATTCTTCTGTTGACATTCCTAATGCATGAGCAGCTTTATCTAACATATCCCTAGCCATAGGTGATGCTAATTCAAATGAATAACCTTCAGATGTTTTCCTTAATGCTATCATTCCTTTAGTCATATTAGATAATCTTTTAGCATAAGCTTCTGGATCATTCCTTGATTCAAATAACATAGCCATAGGATCAGCCATAGCAGCAAACTGACCACCTAAAACTTGAAGATTTGCAGCCATATCAATGACTTCTTCTAAATTTCTAGCTTTATCCATAGAAGCCATTGCTGAACCTATATTAATCTTATATTTTTCACCTAAGATGGCTAACCTACTCATTCCATCAACTCCATGTTTAAAATTATATGTTTGTAATTTTTTAAAATTTGTATTTAAAGATTTGATTATTTTATTTGTGTTTACACCAACACGTTCACTCATATCAACAACATTTTGAATATAATTCATAGTTGCTGTTGCATTATAACCTATTAATTCAAATTGACCAGCTAAATTACCAGCTTCACCAGCACCAATACCCAAACCTTTAGACATTTTCATTATATCTTCAAGCATTTGACTTGTAAGTATAGATGAACGACCAGTTTCAAAAGAAAAGGCTTGTTGTGCTTCACTCATTTCTTTTGCTGATGCACCTAATCTTGATGAAATTTTATAAGCACCTTCAAAATTAGTTCTTAATAAATCTGCTTGTTGTGCTGATAATCCTAAATTTAAAGCTGTTTCTTTTACAGACTTATCAAATTCCATTAAAGAATTCATTAATGGTAAACTCATCAAATCTGTTTTAAATACAGATTTAATAAAATTCATAGTCAACCTAATTCTTTTATCTTTGTTTTCTAATTGTCTTAATTCTTTTTCATTTTGAGTGATAATTCTTTGTTGTTGTTCATATTTTCGCCTAAAAGCTTTCATAGTATTAGCATGTACTCTCTTACCCATCTTTTCAGCATCTTCGAGTTTCTTCTGATAATCATTATACATTTTATTACGAATATCAATTTCGTCACTTAATTTCTTTTCTAAAAGAGAAATTTTTTGCTTACGATCAAATATACGACCAATATTATTAAGTTCGATTTCATCTAATCTACGAATTTCTTCTTTAATTCTTCTTAATTCTTCTGAATTTTTTAATATATCGTTTAAATTAAAGTCTTTTGGCATTTTTTATATTTTTACTTATAAATAGTTTTTTTAGAATAAGTTAAATAAAAAAAGGTGATTAAATAATTTAATCACCTTTTTATTATATTATGTTTTCTTTGTTGATTTTCAAATTCTTCTACTTCTTCTCTTAATTTATTTATAAAATATCTTCTTTTATAAACAGGTAAAATAGCTACATCATTAAAAGAATTACTTGAATTTTTTGATATTGCATAAATTTCATCTAGTACCATTTTTTTATATTTTCCAGCTAGATGCTTGGGAAAAAAAAATCCACACCAATACTTAAATTTGATTTAAACTTATATCCATCAGGGGTTGTAAATTCATAAGTCATATCTAAATCAGGTGTAACATCATAAATTTTCTTTTTAATTAAATAAGTATCTTTCAATGGAAGAGCATCAATAAATTTATTAATATAATCTCTACTCTCATTACCATCAATACTTACAATATGTGCTTTTAATTTTAAAGAATTAAATTGAGAAATTTCTTCATTATAAGCTTCTTTAATTGCTTCAGCTTTTTTTAAAATATTTCTTTCTTCACCAGATGTTAATAATTTAAACCTAACTATTTTTTTTCTTATTTCTAATTTCACAGTATATAAACCATGTTCATCTGGTAATTCAGTTACTTCTTTAAATTTTAATTTTGATAAATCAACAGTAGTTTTAAATGGTGAACCTGTTCTTGGATCATATGCTTCAACATCATAATTAAAACCATAAGATGACGTTCTTAAAAACAATGTAATAGCATTTTTATCACCATAAAATAATTCATCAACATTTATATTCTCTTTAATCTTTCGTTTTAATAATACATCTAAAACAGTACCATTTTCAATTAGAGATGGAGTTGTAAGAACATCCTCATCTTGTGATGTTAAATATTCAACTTTAAACTCATCATAACCAATACCAGCATATTTATTAATTCCTTTTGAAGGTAATTTAACAACTTCGTATCCAACAATTAAATCTGGATCTGTTTCTTTATACATTTCAGGTTGATATGTAGTTTGTTTTGGTATATCATATGATGTAGGTTGTTTTACTTGTTCTCTTTCTACACTTTTATATTTATTGATTGCATCTTTAATTTTATCTGTACTCATATTTATAAATTTTTATAATTTTTTATTGTTTTATAAATAAATAGTATATATTTAAAAAAAACTATTTTATTATTAAATAATTTACATTAAATTTGTATTATAAATTAAAATTTATGAAAAAAAATAAATGGATTGAAGAAATTAAATTTGAAAGTAAAAGAAAAAAGACGAATTAGAAGAACTAAATAAAATAAATTATTTAAATATAATTTTTGATTGGAGTTTTAATTTTTTCTATTATTAAAAAATTTAAAAATAATTTATATTTAAATAATGAAGTTATTAATGAAAAATTTAGATAAATTTTGATTGATGAAAATAATGAGCTTTTTTTATTATAAAAAAAATGAAAATTTAATACCAGTAGCTTTACCATCATTTAGATATAAATAAAAAATAAATAAAAATATTAAAATTTTAATTTATATTTTTTTTAGATGAATCAACAGAAGAAGAAATTAAATATAGAGTACAAATAATAAAATAAATATATGGCTAAAAGACCTTCCAAAGAAATTGAAAACGATTTTACTGATTTTGTGGAGAATCAAAGTAGAAATGAAAGAAAAATTATAGAAGCACATATACCAACAAATTTAACAGAGAAATTGGTTGCTAAAAACGAAAGTCAAAAACAATTAATAAAATCAATAAAAAATAATGATATAACAATTTGTTCTGGACAAGCAGGTAGTGGTAAAACTTATTTGAGTGTTGGTTATGCGTTAAATTTAATTAGAAAAAGTAGTACAAATTACAAGAAAATTTATTTTGTAAAATCTGTAATACCCTTAAGGGGTGAGGAAATTGGATTTTTAAAGGGTGATTATATGGAGAAAATTGAACCTTATATGCAAAGTTTTTATATGAACTTAGAAAAGTTTATTAGTAAACAATCAATAAATGTATTATTAGGTGAAGAAATTATTAAACCATTTCCAGTAGCATTCATGAGAGGTGTTACAATTGATGATTCTATTGTAATAGTTGATGAAGCTCAGAACCTGCAACTAACTAACATTCAAACAATTATGACTCGTATAGCATCATCATCTAAGATGATTATACTTGGAGATACAAAACAAATTGATTTAAAAAATAAATCTGAAAGTTCATTAGAACATCTTTTAAGTTTATTTGATGGAACTGTTAAAGGTATTAATGTTGTTAGAATGAATGATTCTGATGATAACATTAGAAATCCAATTATTAAAGATATTGAAAGAATTTTTGATACACATAATAATAAAAAAAAGATATAAATTATGAAAAATAAATATGTTGTTTATGTAGGATTAAANAATATTGAATTTGAAGATACNAATAGAATTATGGATGATATAAGAAATTCATTTAAAAAAATTATTGAAGAAGATAATAAAGATGATTATATATTTTGTCCTGACTTTGAATTTAGGGGTATAAGAATAGATTGTATTAATCCTAAATATATTACAGAAGAAGATTTAATTAAAATTGAAAAAGATAAAATAAATAAATTATTAAATAAAGTTAAATATGAACAAAAATTTGAGAATTAGTATTGATATTGATGAAATTTTAAGGAGTAAATGGATTCAATTTGATAAATTTTATGCACAAGAATTTGGTGAAGATGGTATTCCAGAAGAACCTTATGTGTTTGATTTTTTTAAAGAATATAAATGGGAAGATGGGGTTGAACAAATTCAAATCATGAGAGATGATATTCCAGAAGATATGTCACCAACAGAATATCAAGTTGATGAAAATGGTAAATCTGTTGCTGATCCTTTCTTATTTAAAACTGAAAGTAAAAAATATACTGCTAAAGAACAATATGAAAAATTTATGTATGAAGATTTTTTATTTGAAATCTTTGGTTCTGCACCTCCTCTTTATAGAGGATTAGATTTACATATTAATGAATTTATTTCAAAATTTAAAGAATTAGATATAACTATTGTATCTAAGGAAAATTTTAAAACAATTCCACCAACATTATTCTTTTTAGGTAAATCTATGATGAGATTTAAAAAATATAAATTTTATGATAAATTTGAAGATTATTGGGATGATTGTGATATCTTAATTACTACTAATCCAGAATTGTTGGTTAATATTCCAGAAGGTAAAACGGTAATTAAAATGAAAAGACCTTATAATAAAGAAATTAAATCAGATTATGAATATATTAACTTATATGATTTAATTAAAGATGAAAAATTTAATAAATTAATAGAATAATATGGATATAAATAAATTAAAAGAAAATATTAATAATATAAAGAATAAAAAAAATAAATTTTTATTCTTTATTCCTGAAATAACTGAACCTGCTGCATCAATATATGAAATATTTTTTCATGCTCATATAATGAAAAAGGAGGGATATGATGTCAAAATTTTAGTTGATGGTGATAATAAAGAAAAACCTTATTGGATTGAAGATGAAATTTTAGATGTTGATATTGAATTAGCATCAGAAGTTAAATTAAAAGTGGGTGTTGATGATGTTGTCGTAATACCTGAAATTTTAACTAATGTATTTGAACAAACTAAAAATATTCCCTCAATTAGAGTTGGTTTATTACAGTCCGTTGATTATATGTTAAATGCTTTACTACCTGGAGGTACATGGAAACAATTTGGGGTGAATAATATTATTACTACATCTAAGAGAGTTAAAAATCTTGTTAGTAGTGTGATGGGTAATAATTATAATTATTATACTTATGATATTGGTATCCCAAGTTATTTTAAAAATAAGGTGGTAAATAAAATTCCTACTATTCCCATAGTATATAGAAATCAGAATGATATTACTAAAGTAGTTAAAATGTTTTATTTAAAGTATCCTCAATATAGTTGGATTTCTTTTGATGGTATGGTTTATGAAAATGATACAACTAAACAATTATCAAGAAAAGATTTTGCTGAAAAATTAGATAAATCTTTCGCAGCTATTTGGATTGATAAAATATCTAGTTTTGGAACATTCCCATTAGAATGTATGAAATGTAAAACAATTCCAATTGGTATTATTCCTGATATATTTCCAGAATATTTAGATGTTGAAGATAAAACTTTTGGATATTGGAGTAATAATATTTATGAAATTCCTGATATGATTGCAAATGCAATTAATAATTATCTTGAAGATACTAAATTAATGGATAAGATTATTAAAGAGTTTGATTATTTTGATGATAAATATACTCAGGAAAATAGTGAAAAACAAATTGTTGAAATATATTCAGATTTATTAAATAAGAGAATGATAATTTTAGAAGAACAAATTAAAAAATTAGAAGAAGATGAAAAATAATTATACTATAATAATTCCAGTACATGAATTTAATGATAATGTTAAAAAATATTTAACAATATCATTAAAAAGTGTAGATAATCAAAAGAAAATTAAATATAAACCAAGTGTTTTAATTGTTTCTAGTGTTAGAGCATTTGATGGAATAAATAAATTTATTAGTGAAACCGAATTTCCAAAAATAAATTTAGAAATTATTAAAAATGAAGGAGATAGTAGTTTTCAAGGACAAATGAATTTTGCATCAAAATATATAACTACAAAATATTTTATGTTTTTAGAATTTGATGATGAATTGAATGAAAACTATTTATATAGATCTGATAAATATTTAATGGAAATGGGTGATATAGGTATATTTTTAAACATTTTAATTAATGTTAACGAAGATAATAAACCTATTAATCTAACAAATGAAATGGCTTGGTCTAGGCAATTTAATGATAAAACATCTGATTTAGGTTTTTTAAATGTTGAACAATTAATTCAATTTAGTGATTTTAGTATTAGTGGTGCATTTATTAATACTAAAATATTTAAAAATGTTGGTATGTTGAAAACTAAGATTGAGTTGTCTTTTGTTTATGAATTTTTATTAAGAGTATTGAATAGTGGATATAAAATTTTTGTTATTCCCAAAATTGGTTGTAAACATGTAAAAGATAGAGATGGCAGTTTGTTTAAAAATTATATGATAAATATGTCTGTAGTTGATAGAAAATTTTGGTTTGAAACTGCAAAGAAAGAGTATTTTTTTAATAATGATAGAGATATAGTAAAAGAAGTTTAATTAAATATAAGGTTATATATAATATTATATATAACCTTATTATAAATAATATTATATGAATAGTTTATATAAAAAATGGGGAGAAAGAAAAAACAGAAAAAATTTTATTTTGGACGTGAACAAGAAGATGCAGTAATTAGATATATTAACTGTGATGATGAAATTGAAAAAAATAAAATATTTGAAAAATATTTGAGAGAACCATTTAGAATAATGATTGAATCAATATCAAAAAGATATCCAATTCATTTAGGTAATTATTCTTTAGAAGAAGTTCAGCAATATGCATTATCACATCTTATTGAAAATATGGTTACATATAATCCAAATAAAAAATTAAAAAATGGGTTAAAACCTAAAGCTTTTAGTTATTGTCAAACAATTGTTAGAAATTTTTATAAATTACATAGTAAAACATCTAGGAAAGAATTATTAAGAGATTTACCATATGATGATTATTATGATGAAATTGAAAATAAAGATGATTATATGTATGAGATTACTGAAAATAACAATGATAATTATATTTATCTACTATCAAATGTAATAAAAAAAATTGAAGAAGTGTTAATAAATGATAAAACATTAAAGAAAGATGAAATTATAGTTGGTGAAAGTATTATTAATATATTAAAAAATTGGGATATTTTATTTTTGGAAGATATACCTGATTCAAAATACTATCAAGATAATGTATCGAAAAAATATGCAAAAAATAAAATACTTCTTCTAATGAAAGAACAAACAAGATTATCCACAAAAGAAATAAGACAAGCAATGAAACCTTATAGTGATATTTATTTTTTAGAGAAAGCTAATTTGTTTGATGAATAAAATTAACATTTACAACTATTTATATATAAAGAAATATAAATGAATTTATATAATTTAATAAATGAAGAATTAAACAATTATTTAAATGAATTATTTGATCATCCATTAAAAACAAAATATAATGTAATTAATAGAAGGGTGGAGGATTGGGATGTTGTAACATTTAGATTTAAAACTAATAGTGAGACTCAATATGATCTTGAGTTTATGGAAACAGAAACATTTATTTATAATAAATTGAATAATGGTAAAAGATTAAAGGATTATATTGATTTAAATCATGTTGTTGATGATTTTATTAATACTGTTGATATTAGTTTTACTCTTACAGATAGAGTTTTAAATGATCCAAATATTACAAATGATGAATATGCTAAAGAAACCAATAAAAATGAACAATTGGAATTATTTAATAGATTAACTTATCTAATTAAAACTTATATTAATGAATATGTTACAGAAATATTTGTTATTGGTAAAGATACTAAACCTTCAAAATTAAAAATTTATAAGAAGTTATATCAAAATATTTTCTCCAATAAATATATGTTTTTTGAAGGTGATAATGAAGGATATGATAATGGTGCATATTATTTTATAAAAAAATGAGAAGAAAAATATATACTAAAAATATAAAAAATTTAATAATACCTTTAGAATCATTTCAACACGAAAAAAAAGATATAAATAATATAGAAATGAAAAAATCTAAAGAAAAATTAGGTATATATTGTATTAATTTATTTGATTTTTCTGAAGATAATAAAATAATAGATTTTAAACTAGTTAATAGTATTATTTCATATAAATCTAAAAATATAACAAAGAATATTCATTATGTTGTTGATATTGGATATTATTCTAATTTTTTAAATTTTTTTGATTTTGAAAAGTATATGTTTAAATATATAAAAAATATNAAATATTTATGTATTGGAAAAACTTCTGATTTTAATATTAACAACAAAATAAAAGAATTATTTTTAATAAATAATTATGATGTTATTGATGATGTTCATCACGCATATAATAATGGGGTATATTATATTATAAAAAATTAAATAACTATGAGACCAAAAAGAAAAAAAATTAAATTTACTGAAGATAGTGTAAATGATTTATTACAAGAAATTTATAATGATACACATATCATTAGAACTAGAATTGTTAGAATATTAACAAAGTGGGAAGCAAAAATTAAGGAGAATGGTGAGATTGCTGCTATGGGTGATCAAATTATTAAACTTATTAGTGAAGAAGGTAAATCACAAGATAAAAAAATTGCTTTATTAAAAATTCTTAGGGAGATTGTTTATACTAATAAGGATAATACAAAATCTTCTGATGATAGTAAAGATGAAATATCTGATTCAAGAAGAGATGAGTTATATGAAATGGTTGAAAATGCAATAAATAAAAGAAGATAATAAATGAGTTTAATAGGTAGAAAAAAGAATATTTTTAATACCATTAGTTCTATTAAATCTTTCAATGAAAATGATAGAAAGGTTAGAACGAATGATAGTTTATCATCATTGAACAATAAAAAAGACTCTTTATCATTTTTATTGGATTTAATTTTTGTATTAATTGGTAGTGGTGGATTTATTAAATTGATTGGTGGTTTATTTAGTAATGTATTTGATGAAGCACAACCACAAATTCAACAACAAATATTAAATAATTTAACAACACCACTATCAAATAAATTTTTAAGTTCAACATCATTTAATAATGGTTTAATTTTACCATTATCATATATAGATATTTTTAATAAATTGAAGACTGATCCAAATAGTAATATTGGTAATGTTATATATGGTATAAACTCTTTTGATTATAATTTATATGATGCTATAAATAATCCTAATACTGATAAAATTATTGATCAAATAATTGTAAATTATGATGATTCAAGTGATACTTTATCCATTCGTGCAGTAAATCTAAATCAAACTGTTTTTAATTTTTATGAAGAATATACTAATGGAATTATTATAGATAAAAATGAATTTATAACTAATGTTGTTGATAGTATTTTNGGTATTAAAACCTCATCACAAAATAAAACTTTAAATCAAATATCAAAAGAATTAATANTAAAATTAAAAATAGAAAAAATTAATAATGAAGAAGAAATTTCAATATCACCAAGTGAATTAGAAAATATTGAAAATAATTCAAAACGATTAAAAAATGGTGTTAGCGAAATTGATTTAGGTTGTGGTATTTATAAATCATCAATAACAATTGATGATTTATCAAGTTTAATAAATAATATAAATAGTGAAAATGTTGACCAGAATATAATTTCAAATGAGTTTTCTAATTTGTTTGATAAATCATTTAATATTAATAATAATGACACAGCAAAAGACAATTTTTCTAAAAAAATTATAAGTGGATTTGAATTAGAATTAACAAAATCATTTTTTTTAAATCCAAAAACATTAATAATAAATTATATTAATCAGTTTATTGTTGATGGTGAAATTAATAATAATGTTGATAATATAATTGAAGATAATAAAAAAACAATTGGTTGTATATCAACAAAAACAAAAGAAATTGTTAATAAATATATATTTAATTTAGTGAAAAGCGAGTTAAATAATTTAATAAAACCTTTCATGAAAATGATAGTCAAAGAGAAAATAAATCAATATATTGGAATATTAAGAAGTTTAACTGGTTTTTCACAATAAATAATTTTGTATATATGGATTATAAAAGTATTGAAGGTATTATAAATGGGTTGCAAAAGGTATTGAGTGTAAAAACACCAACACCACCAATTCCAACACCATTAATAATTTTGGGTTCTCAAAATAGAAGTGGTTTATCTCCAACAAAAATTGCATCTAGAATTATCAGTAGAAAAGCTGAAGCAGGACTTCCTGTTGGCAATTTACCTTCAGGCGGTGTGTCACCAGAAGAAATTATGTGGAGAATTGTTGTTGAAGAAATAATTAAAGCACTTCAAGAAGAAGCAATAATTAGCGTTGGCATACCCCCTGGAACCACTGTTGTGGCTGCTGGGACATCACCTTCTGGTCCTGTTTCAACAGTAGGATCAACAATAACAATGACAAAAGGATATGGTGTAATACAATAAAATAAAATATGGAAGGTAAATATCAAATATTAAATAAAATAAAAAAAATTGAAATAAAATTTAACGAGTTAAAATCTTCATTATTAAAAAAAATTGATGAAATAGAATCATTAAAAAAACAAATAGAAAATGAAGAAATACAATTAGATTCTTTAGAAAAAGAATATGTTGATTTAATTGAAAAACTAATAGAATTAAATAATGAATGAATATTATAACAAAAGAAAAATTTCATATGATAAATCATTTGAAAATAAAGATTTTAATTCTAATTTAAATAGATTTATTTATTGGGGTGAAGTTATTTCTGTAAATGATGACTATAAAGGTGGTAGTATTAAAGTTAGAATACCAGAATTAGATAATTTAATTTCAGATGAAAATTTAGCAGATGCTTACCCATTATTACCAAAATTTTTCCATGTTTTACCAAAGAAGGGTGAAATTGTTAGAATTTTTTTAGAAAATACTAAATACCCCCAAAGGGGTAGATTATGGATTGGTAGCGTTATATCTCAATTACAAAATATTGAATACGATGGTATTCTTACAGCTTTATCAACAACAAATTTAGGTGTAACTCAACCACAAAAATCTATTGATACATATCCAGATGCAAAAGATGTTTTCCCTGAAGATGAAGATGTTGCAATTATTGGTAGAAAAAATAATGATATTATTTTAAAAGAAAATTCTACTGAAATAAGAGTTGGTAAACATGTTAATGGTGATGTTTATAAAAAAAATAAAATAAATCCAGCAATTATAAAAATAGATTTTAATAATAATGAAAAATCTGAAACAATTATAATATCAGATAAAATAGCATTACTATCCCATGATGGAAAACCAAAATTTAGAAGTTATGATTTAGATAATGAATATAAAAATAAAATATTTGAAACTGGTCATCCATCTGTTAGGGGTGATGTTTTAGTAAAAATATTAGAAGTTTTTAAAAATGCTATAATGCAACATATTCATCCATATCATAGTGTTGTAGCAGACCCAAGTGGTGTTATTCTTGATTTAGAAAAAATTGACTTTGAAAACATATTACAAAAAAATATTGTTATAAATTAAAATAAAAAAAACCTTATAAAAAATATAAGGTTTTTTTATAAATTTTTTTAAACGTTTAATATACACCTATAAGGTTGTACTGTTACAGTTATTATCTGAATTTCATCAGAAGCCATATCATTACTACCAAAATCAACATTTGTTATAATACATTGTTCTAAAGTCCATTTTTCAACAACAACACCAGTAGGATCTAATGATTTTAAAATTATGTTTTTAGCACTACCAGCTTTATAACCCATTCTACCAGTTAAACTTTCAGCATGCAACCTAAACCATTCCATAATTTGCTGACTTGTAGATGGACCAATCGTATCCATAAATTCAATAGTAACTGGATTCCATTTATATTTACCATTAACATAGTTGGTTTCATTTATCCAAGGAATTTCAACAACATTTATGTCTGCCTTTGGTCTATCAAATTTTCTTACTTTCCATATTTCAATACCTACTTCGTCTGGAAATTCTGCGAAAAACCTATTTGTTCTTTTAGGTTCATAATCCATAGGTATACCAGTTAATAAATCACTCATTTTATTTATGTTTTTATTTTTTTTTAATTATTTACTTTAATATAAATAGTTTTTTATTTTATTTTTCTATTTACTCTTTCTTGTGATTTAGATATTTTGTTTGATTTTGTTTTCACATTAAATGATATTTCTCCACTCCTTCTATAATTTCTAGTTTTATAAAGATACGACATATCAACAGATTGTTTTTTTTCTATATTTGATTTTTCATCAATCATTCTTTCTAATTCCTCAAAAGAATCTTTAAAATCACCCATTGGTGCTTCAGGTGGAGTTCCATCATAACNCTCTAATTCATTATTAAAATCATCTAATTCTTCCATATTAATTTATTTATATATAAATAGTTGATTTTAATAAAAAAACCTATAATTTAATTAAATTATAGGTTTTTTAAAATAATAAAATTAAAAAATTATGACATTACTTCATCAAATGATGCACCAGATGGTGTTAATGTAAAACCTATACCAATAAATTCTAAAGATGCTGTTGGTTTGATATAAATTTCTCCATACAACTCATTTCTATCTCTACTTTCAGGTGTATTATTACTATCATCCATAACAATTCTGAAATCATATAAACCTCTTTCTCTTTGTACTCTTTGAAGTATTGGTTTTGTTTTATCAATAAATTGATCTATTGTCGTATCATCATTTTGTTCAAACAATAATCTTGTAGAAATATTTGAAATTAACACTTTTAATTCTAACAACAATCTTCTAACATTAATTCTATCAAGAGCATTCTCTGCAACTTGCAATGTTTTTTGTCCAAAAATTGCAGTACCAGTATTTGCAAATTCTGCTAATGGATTAATTCTACCAGCATATAAAATATCTCTTGCATCTAATGAAAGTTTAAATCTAGTTCTAATTGCTGATGTAACACCTCTTTGTAAACCAGCAGGTGCAAACCAAGGAAATTTAGTGTTGTCAGTATAAGCCATTGATTTAACAACTTCACCAGTTGGCGGCAACCAAATATTTACATTATTATCATTATCTCTCAATTGAATATAAGGATAATATGTTGCAGCATAATTACTATCAATATTTGCAACATCTAATAAATTAACAATTTCTTTTGATATTGCAGTATCCAACCTTTCATTATCACCAATAGTAAAATTATTAGGGTCAATATCAGGCGCATCAATAATATAAAGAGAATCAGTTCTTTCTCTTTCAATCATATTTAAAGTATTTTTAACTAAAATATTGTTATCACTCCAATTTATACCTGGTGTTGCAAAAATATTAATTGTAACATCTTCAGGATTAGCAAAAGTTTGAATTGCTTTTTCCCAAGCTTGAAAATCATTATATGGTGTTTCACCTAATTCAACACCATCAAAAACTCCACCTTTCCTATAATTATCACCATGAGTTCTTTCATTAGAATGAATATCCCAACCATCAAAACCGCCATAAGGAACAAATGTAAATTTTCTTGCTCTCACATTTGAATATGGATTATTTTCATCTGTAATATCAGATACGGTTCTTAATTGAGCTACACCATTTTCAAATTCACCTAACTCATCATAAACATTACCACTAACACCACTATCTAAGTGAAAACCTTTAGTTTTTGTTTTTACTGTAACACCAAAATAATTAAAAAAGTTTTGATCTAATTTTCTACTCATTACCACTAACACCACTATCTAAGTGAAAACCTTTAGTTTTTGTTTTTACTGTAACACCAAAATAATTAAAAAAGTTTTGATCTAATTTTCTACT
>JGI24710J26742_10003311_pt1 | contig 13737 bp, 13 predicted proteins | sample BioPla2DNA2_FD_26742 | JGI IMG/M metagenome (IMG submission 26742) | reverse complement strand
GAAAAATCGATGATCATTATATACGGCTGAAGTATGTTTTTGACAGAACTGTCGGTATAATAGATGAATATTGTCCTGATGAACTTGCCATTGAAGCCCCTTTTTACGGGAAGAACGTGCAATCTATGCTAAAACTCGGAAGAGCTCAGGGGGCGGCCATTGCAGCGGCGCTTCACCGCGAAGTGCCAATTTTTGAATATGCCCCCAAAAAGATAAAAATGTCCATCACCGGTGTCGGTTCCGCATCAAAGGAACAGGTGGCCTCGATGTTGATGAAAATCCTGAAATTCGAGGAAAAGGGTATGAAGCTTGACGCGACGGATGGTCTTGCGGCCGCGCTATGCCATTTCTACCAGTCAAACATACCGGTAAACAACGGAAAATATAATAGTTGGAAAGAGTTTGTGAACAAAAATCCGGATAAGATTGTTTAAGGCGTTCTTGATGAAATATTATTGTGATGGGTATTGTGGCCGACATATTTGATGATCTTATTTCGCTTCTTTTCCCGAGGATATGTAACGCCTGCGGCGACAGGCTGATGAAAAACGAGAAGCTGATCTGCACGGGTTGTTTTGTCAACATTCACCGGACCGGATACCATCTTATACCGGAAAACATTGTGGAAAAAACTTTTTGGGGGCGTTGCAAACTTGAAAGAGTAGCTGTTTTTTCGATCTACAACAAGGATAGTGGCATACGCAAACTTATTCATAATATGAAATACAGAGGAATCAAGGAGATCGGGTCCGAACTGGGAAGAATTTATGGAAATGATCTGATAGAATCGGATTTTCTTGAAGGTGTCGAACTGATAGTCCCCGTGCCGCTCCACCCCTCAAAAGAACGCATCAGGGGGTTCAACCAAAGCGCTGAGATAGCTGAAGGATTGAGCGCCTCAACCGGTATTCCGGTAGCGAACGACATTCTGACAAGGAGTTCGTTTTCGCATACACAAACAAAAAGGAAAAGAGTGGATAGATGGAGCAATGTGGAGGGAATATTTGGGGTGCTTGACTATGAGCGGATTGAGGGGAAGCACATCCTACTCGTCGACGACGTCATTACAACGGGAGCAACCATTGAATCCTGCGCTACCGAACTTCTGAAAGGAAAAAATGTGAAGGTCAGCGTTGTGGCTCTCGCGGCGACAATAAACTGATTTTCATTGATCGCTTTATTCGATCTACTCCATAGCGCTGGCAATGTTTGAGGCTATCTCCAGGAACTCTTCTTTTGTAAACTGAAGCTTAGGGTTGGAAAATTGAAGATCGCCCATCTCATCCATAGGTACAAGATGAATATGGGCATGCGGAACTTCAAGACCAATTACGGCCATACCGACCTTAATGCAGGGGTATGCCTTTTTAATGGCTTTTGCCACCCTTTTGGCGAACAGAAAAAAGTCTTTGTACAACTCATCATCCAGGTCAAAAACATAATCGACCTGTTTCTTGGGGATCACAAGAGTATGGCCCTTTTTAAGGGGGTTAATGTCCAAAAAAGCGTAGAAATTCTTATCTTCGGTTACCTTGTAACTTGGAATCTCCCCTTTAATTATTTTTGTGAAAACCGTATCCATAAGGCTATATGTATTAAACTGATATAGAAATTATCTCGAAACTCATAAGTCCCGCCGGCACCTTAACATCGACTATATCACCCTGCTTCTTCCCCAAAAGAGCCCTGGCGATAGGAGAATTTACAGCTATTTTGGCCTCTTTCAGATCAGCTTCCACTTCGGATACAATCTGGTATTCCGCAATGGCGTTGTTCTTGGTGTTCTTTATTTTTACCTTGTTAAAAATGCTGACCGTTCTTGTTCCAATTTTTGTCTCATCAATAATCCTGGAACGGGAGACTATATCCTCAAGCTTGGAAATTTTCATCTCCAGCAATCCCTGCTCCTCTTTGGCCGCATGATATTCGGCATTTTCGCTTAAATCGCCTTTATCCCGCGCATCCGCTATAGCCTGGGACAACTTTGGCCTGTTAATAGATTTAAGCTGTTCAAGCTCATCCTTCATTTTTTGAAGCCCCTCTTCAGTAACGTACAGAATTCCTGCCATTTCAACAGTGTTTTTTTAATAATACGATAGTTTGATTTTATGCTTCCCGTTAACGGGAGCACTTTTCGGGTTTCTGAAGAGCTCTCCCGGCAAACATATACATGACTATCAACGTTTCACCAAGATCCATCTCTAAATAAAAACAAGATTTTACCTAATAATAGAAATACATTTGAGTAAAAACAAGAAGAATTCCGGACTCCTCCAGAACTCTCCATAGGACAAATATATACAATCCAAATCAAAATGCAAAAAGATTCATCGGAATTTTCTGGCAGCTCCTTTTGTTCTTGCTTTGTTCTGTTTTTGCCTCTCTCTCGCGGACCTGTTTGCCTCCTTCCTGTTCAGTTTCATACGCTTCCTGACCTCGGGGGTCTGTATCTCCATAGATCTTTTCAGATTCTCTTTGATCGCTTTATTGTAATCCTTTTTCTTTTTTCTTTCAAGTTTTGCCGCTTCCCTTTCCGCCTTCCGAAGATATTTTGGTTTGATCTGGAGAGCCGGAAAAACTGAGAGTGAAGTGTTGGATTTGACCCCCATTATCGGCCCCATTGCCGCATCACGGCAAAAACTCGATCCTTCCGCCATCAAAAGCAGGATCATTAAAATAAATATTTTACCGCTGTTTTTCGTTCCCATAAACATATATTGTATAATAATCGTTTTATCTCTCCGTTAATTGGCTAATTTTACCAGGTTTCCGTTGAAAATGGATATAGGCCCAAACATACGAATTTTTTTTCTGGGAGTCGTTATGGCTCTCTCCTTGACTTGTTGCGAGCGCGACAGCAACGATCCCATTCCCAATGTTTATGTCAATTTTTCCATAGATTTGAACAAAATCGAATTCAACTCGTTGGGAACTCTGGGCGGTTCAGCCATAGTGACCCGTAAAACAAATAATTTTGGGAGCAGGGCCGCCGGTTACGACAATAACGGGATCCTTGTTTACAGATCGCTTAACGATGAGTTTCTGGCATTTGACAGAACTTGTCCCCATTGCTACGCGGAGAGAGAGTCTTCGGTTACAATTGAAACCGAAGACTCTTTTTCCCAGGAGGCAATTTGTCCGGCGTGCGGAACAGTATACTCACCCGATATGAACGGAATGCCTAAAGAAGGTCCCGGCAGATACTATCTGAAAAATTACAAAACCCGGTTGGATAATGGCAGGTACCTGACCGTTTGGAACAACAGGTAAACTGTTTTTTACTAATATCTATAATGTTCCGGCTTGTATGGACCTTCCCGGGGAACTCCGATATAATCAGCCTGCTCTTTTGTTAGTTTCGTCAGTTTCACCCCTAACTGCTCCAGATGCAATCTCGCCACCTCTTCGTCCAGATATTTTGGCAACCTGTAAACCCCTATTTCATAGTTTTTTGTCCACAAATCAATTTGGGCAAGAGTTTGGTTGCTGAATGAGTTGCTCATCACGAAAGAGGGATGTCCCGTAGCGCAGCCAAGGTTGACGAGTCTGCCTTCGGCAAGTATAAATATCGAGTGGCCATCCGGAAACCGGTATTTGTCAACCTGAGGTTTGATATTTATCCTTTCAACCCCAACCGTGGCGTTGAGCTGATCCATCTGTATCTCATTATCGAAATGGCCAATATTGCACACTATTGCCTGATCCTTCATTTTCTCCATATGGGTAACTGTTATAATATCCCTGTTGCCGGTAGCTGTTACAATTATATTGGCCTCATCCAACGCGTCTTCAACCGTTTTGACCTCAAATCCCTCCATTGATGCCTGAAGGGCGCATATTGGGTCAATTTCGGTAACAATCACCCTGGCACCGTATGAACGCATGGATTTAGCGCACCCTTTACCCACATCGCCATAACCGCAGACCAAAACCACCTTCCCCGCTATCATAACATCGGTGGCCCTCTTGATGCCATCGGCGAGGGATTCGCGACAGCCATAGAGGTTATCGAACTTAGACTTGGTAACCGAATCGTTTACATTTATCGCCGGCACCAAAAGTTCACCCTTCTCCATCATCTGGTACAATCTATGCACGCCGGTAGTTGTCTCCTCTGAAATCCCTTTCAGATCTTTTACGGCAGTATGCCACTTCCCCGGTTCACTTTTCAAAAGCTCCCTTATTGTGGACAGAATAACCGCCTCCTCATGGTTTGCCGGCTTTTTTTCTACTACAGATATATCGTTTTCCGCCTTAAAGCCCAGATGTACCAACAAAGTGGCGTCACCGCCATCATCAACTATAAGATTGGGCCCTCTCCCCCCGGGGAACGAGAGGGCCTGAGCAGTGCACCACCAATACTCTTCCAGCGTTTCGCCTTTCCACGCGAAGACAGGTATTCCGGCAGCGGCAATGGCGGCCGCCGCATGGTCCTGCGTAGAAAATATATTGCAACTGGCCCAGCGCACGTCGGCTCCCAGTTCAACCAGTGTCTCGATAAGAACAGCTGTCTGTATGGTCATATGGAGTGATCCGGTGATCCTGGCGCCTTTTAAGGGCTTACTGTCGGCGTACCTCTTCCTGATAGCCATCAAACCGGGCATCTCCTTTTCGGCGATCTCTATCTCCCTCCTGCCAAAGTCGGCAAGCGATATATCCTTGATTTTATATTCCATCTCCTTGATCTTTATCGGGGCGTGAATTTACTATAATATTCGCGAATATCATAATATCGGTTTGCCGGCATGAAACGTTGCGCATTTCGAAGCACTTCCTTATCGACAAATACGGGCGTCCTGAGATCATAAATTCGGATCAGGGTAGCCAGTTTACCTCGGATGAATATATCGATTATATAAAAAGCCTTGAGAGTGCCGCATGATTTATCAACAAAAAACCGAGTTATGAGTCTCCCCCAAACCCCCTCTTTTCAACAAAACCAATTATCTTTGATAAAAAACTTGCATAGTTATTAATTCATAAATTTTATACCAATAGAAAAAAGCCTCTGGATTTGATTTTTTCAATCTATTCAGTCTTAAATTCATTGGCTCTCCAATAGTCCAATCTTTCATTTGCAAAGGATTGTTATATTTTTCAATTTTCGTTGTATTGGCTTTTATTAAAGTTGCTAAATACGCTGCCTTAGAGGCGTGTACAATAGCTTTTTCAATATGATAACTTTCAGAAAATACAAATCGGCTGATTCTTTGAATACCCTTTTGTAATTCTTCAAAGTTACCTTTACCATCAGCTCCTCTAGTCACAACGCAAAGGGCTGTTTGATAAATATCTTCAATAACATCTTCTTCCGTTAAGTTGTNTAGTTCCCTGTATGAAAGTTCAGTAACCGCAAAAGTTTTAAAAGTTGATTTAATATTCTCAATATCAGAAACATTATCAGCAAGGTTACCTATGTCGTATAGTTGCTTAATAATTTCCATGCTCATACTATCCTCTCCTTTAAAGTATGGAATTCCGGTTGTATAAGGCGCAAAAGCAGTAAGCTTATCTCCGATAATATCTTCTAAACAAGGAGATTTTACGGTTAAGGGAGCATCTTTTTCCGGAACAAAAGATGATTGAATTTTAATGTTTTCCAATTTTTGATAGTGCACCGCTTCAAAGAGAATATCAAGTAATACATATTCCTCATCCTTACTAGTTTTATGGAGTGACGTATAAAAGAATTTATAATGTGCTTTATCAATCTTTGTNTTTGCTGTTCTTTTTTGTTCCTCTTTTCTAATAAAACCTTGTCCTGCTGCAGCCTTATCCAAAATTTCATTCAGATTATCAGGTTTTCCAGTCACTATAATATCTATATCTATCGATAATCTTTTCGTAGAATTTAAATGTAACATTAAAGCAGTACCTCCTTTTAATACGAAGGATAGTTTTTGCATTATCAATCCTTCTAGAAGTAATAAAGCTCTTATAACTTTCTCAACCAAAATTTTATCTGCATTTCGGTTCGCTTTGGATACTTTCTCAATCCACTCTAATGTTATTTTTTCTTTATCGATCATAATCTATAATTTGGCAGCAAGTTGTTATTGCTGCCGTAAATTTGAAACCGAGTTTAAATAATTCATAAAAGTTTCTTTTTTTCTTCTCCTGTCTGCATATCGAATCATACGGTTCTCATTGACAGTGTATTTATCCATAGCTTCCTGAAATATAGTTCTCATTTCAGAACCTTGTTGGGCAGATAGAATTACATCATCACAAAATACATCAACCAACATTTTTTCAATAGTTGTAGTATTTAATCCTTCAATTTTTTGAACAGGTGCCTCAGTAACTAATGGTTTAACAATGAGAGTTTCTTTTTCATCGGGAAGAAATTTCTCAATTAAATCTTTTGTTGGGTCAAGAAATACAGAAAACTTAGCCTCTTTTAAAAAGAAGAAAACAGATTGAGTAGCATCTTTTTCAACTTCAATTAAAATATAAAACCTACCTGGTTGATGAACCATAAATTCATTGAAAGTGGAGGTATTCCATAAACATATTTCTAAAAAAGGGAATGCCTTTTTTAGCTTTGAGTTTATTGTTTTGAGTTTGCTGGTTATTTCAGGTATAAATATTTTTCTATTGCCTAAAGAAAATTTGCCTCTACCGATTCTCGTTAAAACACCCATTTGAACCAAAGCATAAATTCTCCAATTTATCGTTGTAGTTTTTAATTCTGGTTCATTAATTCTATAGAAATTAATAATATCAGCAGTATTTAAAGATTGTACACCTTTAAACTGCTTTGTTAATTCTTCAATATTTAGTTTCTCAGTTGCGATAGCTATTATTTTAAAAAAACAAATATAATAATAAAACTATAAAATGGCAGCAAATAAGAAATGCTGCCGAAATATTGATTGGTGCGTTGGCAAAAACAACTCTTTTGTAAGCTTTGGTTTGCTGGGCTGACTTGCAGCGATTTGCAAATGTGTTGTTTTGTGGGCATTGCACGATCCTATCAACGGAATACCAATCCAATCAATCTGCTTTTTGTAATTATTTAAACTTTTTGAATCGAGTCAATGTATTTCGGTTCAGTAATACACTTGCAGCTAACACGGGATATCCCTTGCCGGGATTGATTGTAACGGTACGCTGCGGGTTGGAAGTCCCGCTGTTAAAGGCTCTTCCCTTTTGTTCGCGGTTATCAGTGGTTTCCGTTAATCATACTTTGCCTTCAAAATATTTTCAGCATTCTTTTTGTCAGTAGCTATCTGAGCCGCCAACTCGTTGGTATCTTTGAACTTAATTAAACCCCGAAGACGCGAGACAAAGGAGACTGATATTTTTTTGCCGTAGATACCACCGTCAAAATCAAAAATATGGGCCTCAATACTCTTATTGCCGGTGATGTTTACGGTGGGATTGTTGCCCAGACTCAGCACGCCATGATAACTTTTCCCCTCCACAACTATAATAACGGCATAAACACCGTCAGCGGGCAACAGTTTCAACTGTTCGTCAAGTTCGACGTTAGCGGTGGGAAAACCGAGCTTTTGGCCCAGTTTTTTACCGGAAACAACGTTTCCTGAAATAGTATAGGCATAACCCAACAGATAGTTAGCTTTTTCTATCTCCCCTTTTACGATCATATCCCTTATAGCCGAAGAACTTATAGGCTTTCCTCCATCAAGTACGCTATCAACACGTTCCACTTCAATGCCCAGCCTCGCGGCGTATGATTCAATAGGTTCGTCATTGGTCCCGCTATGTCCAAACCGGTGATCATAACCAACGATCAGACAGCGGACTCCAATTTTATCCTTCAAAACACTCTTTATAAAATCTGATGATCCTATCTTACTGAACTCCGGTGTAAATTCTACAATAATGAGATGATCGATACCTTGTTCCCTTATAAGCGATTTTTTTTCTTCGGTTGTGGTCAATAAAAACAGGCCGCTGTTACCGGGATCCAAAACAGTTCTGGGATGGATGTCAAAAGTGAGAATAACCGACTCCCCTCCTATTTTTCCGGCACAAGTTTTAACCCTGTCCATCAGTTTCTGATGTCCCTTGTGCAGTCCGTCAAATACACCCAGAGCTATAACTGGTTTCTCTATTTTCAACCCTTCATATCCTTTGTGAACTATCATTTAAACAACCTGTTTTTTTATTAAATCATTAAATATTACAAGATATTGTCCGGTAATTAGTTTTCGTCCAGCGGGGCATTGGTAACAACCAGATTCCTGTCGCCGTACCCATCATCAACCCTGGATACCGCGGGCCAGAATTTGTTGGTGGCCGCCCATTTCCCGGGAAAGGCCGCTTTTGACCTGCTATAAGGACGGTCCCATCCGTCGCTTGTTACAACCTGGGCGGTATGGGGAGCGTTACGCAGAACATTGTTCTCCCTATCGGCCTCTCCTTTGGCTATCTCCTCAATCTCTTCATGTATGGAGATCATGGCATCGATAAACCTGTCCAGCTCTTCCAGGGGTTCCGACTCGGTCGGCTCAACCATTAAAGTGCCGTGCACGGGAAATGACAATGTTGGAGCGTGAAAACCGTAATCCATCAATCTTTTGGCCACATCGGCTTCGGTTATTCCGGCCCTCTCCTTAAAATCCCTGAAGTCGAGTATCAGTTCGTGGGCAACGAACCCTTCGGCGCCAACATACAAAGTTTTATAGTGATTTTTAAGGGCATAAGAGATGTAATTGGCGTTAAGAATGGCATATTTTGTCGCTTTGGTCAACCCTTCAGCCCCCATCATCATTATATACGCATGCGAGATTGTCAGGATATGGGCACTGCCGTACGGTGCCGCCGCAACTGCCGATATAGCGCGGCTTCCTCCGGTTTTCACCACCGGATGCGAAGGCAAAAACTCAACGAGTTTATCGTTACATAAAATTGGCCCCTCTCCCGGTCCTCCCCCTCCATGTGGAGAGGCGAACGTCTTGTGCAGGTTAAGATGGCAAATATCAGCGCCAATAACACCCGGAGATGTCAGTCCAACCTGACCGTTCATGTTGGCGCCGTCCATATAGACCAACCCTCCGTTGGCATGTATCAGATCAGTGATCTCCATTACCGAAGATTCAAAAACACCGTGAGTCGAGGGATAGGTGATCATCAACGCGGCCAGGGTCGCGCTGTTCGCATCGACCTTTAGTTTAAGATCGTTTAAATCGATGTTTCCTTTCTCATCGCATCCAACCACAACAATGTCCATTCCGGCCATAGCGGCGCTCGCGGGATTGGTTCCATGCGCCGAAGCGGGTATAAGGACAGTATTTCTGTTGGCCTCCCCCCTGCTGACATGGTATTGCCTTATGACCATCATACCGGCGTACTCTCCGGCCGCTCCGGAGTTCGGCTGGAACGACACCGCTGAAAAACCGGTAATCTCTTTCAACGCCTCTCCCAGTTCATTGATCAGTTGATGGTATCCCATAGCCTGATCAGCGGGAACAAACGGATGTATATTCCCGAATTCAGGCCAGCTCATAGCGAACATTGAGGTGGCCGAGTTGAGCTTCATAGTGCAGGATCCCAAAGGTATCATTCCATCCGCCAGCGAAAAATCCTTGTACTCAAGTCTCTTTATATAACGCATCAGGCCGGTCTCGCTATGATATTTGTTGAAAGCACCGGAGGTCAGGAAAGCGGACTCGCGGAGAAATTTCCTGTCAATAGCGATGCCGCTCTTCCTGTCAACAGAAACCTTCTCTTTGCCGACTGCCTCGGCAAAAATGGAGATAACCGCCTCAACCTCCCTTTCGGTTGTTATCTCGTCGCAGCTCAGCATCACCCTGTTTTCGGATGGATAATAGAAATTTATCTCCCTCTTGACGGCAAGTTCTTTAATCTTTTCGACAGTTTCTGATGCCGGAACAGTAATATCCAAGGTGTCAAAATAATTATCATTATTCTGGACATAACCCAGCTTTTCAAGCGCGGCGTCCACCCTTACGGCGGATTTATGTACACGCAACGCTATCTCCCTAAGTCCGTCGGGTCCGTGATATTGGGCGTACATGCCGCTCATTATGGCCAACAGTGCCTGTGCCGTACAAATATTTGAGGTAGCCTTTTCCCTTTTTATGTGCTGTTCGCGTGTCTGCAACGACAATCTTAAAGCGTTGTTTCCCCGGGCATCAACCGAGACGCCCACCAGCCTTCCCGGCATATTTCTCTTGAGCTCCTCCCTTGTGGCGAAATATCCGGCATGTGGACCGCCGAACGACATGGGAAGGCCAAACCTTTGTACCGAGCCGACAACAATATCAGCGCCCCATTCGCCCGGAGGGGTAAGTAGGGACATACTCAGAATATCGGCCCCAAAAGTAACCAGGGCTCCAACAGAATGGAGTTTCTCCACAAAGCCCGAATAATCCGCTATTTTGCCCGATGCCGCCGGGTACTGTACAAAAGCGCCAAAAAAGCTTTCGTCGGCCTCAAACGAGGAGTGATCCCCCTCAACAATATTGATACCCAAAGGAGCCGATCTGGTAATCAAAAGATCGCGCACATGGGGAAAAACATCCCTGTCCACAAAATAGTTCGTAGCCCCGGCTTTTGCCAACGCCCTGGAACGGGCGTTATAGCTCATGGCCATCGCTTCCGCGGCAGCTGTGGCCTCATCCAGCAGCGATGCGTTCGCCATAACCATACCGGTAAGGTCGGATACCATCGTTTGAAAATTCAGCAGGGCCTCCAACCGTCCCTGTGAGATTTCAGCCTGGTATGGTGTATAAGAGGTATACCAGGCCGGATTTTCGAGAACATTGCGGATTACTACAGAGAGAGGAGCGGTACCATAATAACCCTGTCCTATAAAGGATCTGAAAAGTTTGTTCTTCGAAGCTATCTGACGTATTCTATTAAGATATTGGAATTCCGACATAGCCTGGGGCAAACGCAGAGGTTCTCTTAGCCTGATATTCGCGGGTATGGTTTTATCAATCAGAGTTTCGAGGCTTTTAACGCCAATAGTCCTTAACATCCCATCAATCTCCTTGGAGCGGGGACCGTTATGACGATCAATAAATTGTGTCATATCTGGTTAAAATATGGATTAGATTCAATTTCTATGCCGATGGTCGATTCGCCACCGTGTCCCGGACAGATGATAGTCTCCGGCGGAAGGGAAAACAGCTCGTTTCTTATGCTCATTATCAACTGGTCGTAATTTCCGCCATGGAGATCGGTTCTTCCGATTGTACCCTCAAACAGGGCATCGCCGGTAAATACCACTCCGTCATTTTCGTTATAAAACGCCAAACTGCCGGCAGTATGTCCCGGAACAAACAGTGCTTTCAATACCGTATCCCCTAAGTTAATAGTATCTCCCCCTTCAATAAATCTATCCGCTTCGGGCGGATCGTCCATAGTTATACCGAAAATCTCGGCATATCTTGCCGCATTCTTTCTGTTATGTTCCTCCTCTTCGTGGAAAATGCTCCTGAGCCCGAACCTTTCGAGCATCATCCCATTTCCAAAGAGATGATCGGGATGGCAATGGGTATTCAACAGCAATACGGGCTTAAGATTTTTCTTCTCGAAAAAAAGAGCCAGTCTGTCTGATTCCTCGTTGCCAAGACAACCGCAATCCAGAACCGCGCATACGCCCGATTTGTCGGCGAGAACATAGGTGTTCACCCCTATTGGCGAAAAAACAAAACTATATACTTCCATAATAGATTACTTTGTTCCTGTTAACATCGGTACAAAAACGAAACTGCCATGATCTGAATACCTGTATTCATTCTCGGCAATTTTTTCAACCAGTGTCATCTTCTGGAGACCCTTGCCTCCCACCGGGGCTACAAGTCGTCCCCCAACTTTGAGTTGCTCCAGCAATGGCTGGGGTATACTTTTGGTCGCCGCCGTTATCAATATCGCATCAAAAGGGCTGTATTGCGGCTTACCTTCATGTCCATCCCCATAAAAAAAGTTCACCGAGTTATACTTCAGCTCCCTCAGTATTACCTGAGCTTTCAAGTAGAGTTCCCTGAACCTCTCAATGGTATATATCTTCGCCCCCATCTCCGCCAGGATAGCCGCCTGGTATCCTGAACCTGTTCCTATCTCAAGAATTTTGTCCCTTTTCTTGACTTTTAGCAACGAAGACTGGAACGCCACGGTATAGGGTTGTGATATTGTCTGTCCCGCCGATATCGGGAAAGCCTTGTCAACGTAAGCATGGACAAGAAAAGCATCATCAATAAACAGATGCCTCGGGACTACGTTCATCGCGCGAAGTACCTCTTCGTCGGTAATACCTTTATTTCTTAATTCATTGACTAATCTGAGTCTTTTACCCTTCGCTTCAAAACTATCGGTCATCAATAAAACTTGCTACAATAAAAATAAATGGTAAAAATACACATTTAAAAGATAAAAAATTAATCAAAGTATGTGGGGCTTCTTTTCAAAATCAGTTCCAGCTTCTTAAAGATTCCTGGATAAAGTCTATCACTTTCTGGTTTTGGTTTTTACCGGGACCTTCAGGAAGAAATGGTTCGCCAAATTTGAAATATATCCCCAGTTCCGGATAGATGGGGCCCAACTCTTTTATCAGTTTGCCGGAACCCCAGAAATCGGTTTTCAAAGCTACCGGAACAACTTTTACGCCAGCTTTCTGTGCAAGCTTTATTCCCATGGAATTGAACTTCCCGGGGTCAAAAACGGGACTTCTGGTACTTTGTGGAAATATTATTATCGATACGCCTTTTTCCAATAGTTCAACCCCTTTGGAAATTACAGCCTCAAGATCCTTTCTTGGATCCTCTCTTCCCACGACAATAGGATCCCTGGAAAGCATTATATCCTTGAATAAGGGATATTTTATAAGGCTCTCTTTAACAACAAAAGTCACCTTTTTCAGGGGAGAAACCAGGCAGGGTAGAATCATCGTTTCCAGGGTGCTCATGTGGTTGGCGACAAACAACACAGGTTCCTCTTCCTTATTGATATTGTTCATTCCGGAAATATGGAAACGCCCTCCGCTCCTTTCAATAAAATCAAATATATATTTGGAAGATATGGCCCACTCCCTGTCATCATATATGCCCTTCTTGGCCTTTATACTTGACCTTATGGTAATGATCACATATTTAATGGTAAAATACAACCTGTTCCCTCTTAAAAACTTATCCCATAAAGAGAGACTCTTTTTTTCGGGAGTGTCATAACTATCCGCTCCATTAAAATAGCCTTCTTTCATAAAAATTTCCTTTTGTTTGCCGACGCCAAAGATACGATTATCATATCTTTTTCGGATAAAATACAAATTATTAGATAAATAAAAGCATTAAAAGCGCCATCCGCGCTTCAAGCGCTGTGCGTTTCATGACCAAATTCCTCTCTTTGGCCGTTTATCCGCTTTTCATTGGACCGCTCCAGATTGGACTGCATAAGATTCCGGAAAACAAAAGGGCTATTTCATTTAAGAAAGTTGCGACGAAATAAAGAGAGTTCTTTTCAACAGATAATAATTTTATTACCTTTGCGGCCTTAAAGAACTGACGGCTCGTAGCTCAGCTGGTAGAGCACGTGACTCTTAATCATGGGGTCGAGGGTTCGAGCCCCTCCGAGCCGACAAAACAAAGAACAGGATTCCTTGGCGGAATCCTGTTCTTTTATATTGGTGATTGCCAACAATATCAACTATTATCTATCTGTTCAAAATTACCCCAACATTACTGTCTAAGACCAGGGCAATATGCTGGTATTTGAGCTCACAGCGAGGGATATCGTTACGGCTTG
>JGI24710J26742_10003310_pt1 | contig 13738 bp, 12 predicted proteins | sample BioPla2DNA2_FD_26742 | JGI IMG/M metagenome (IMG submission 26742) | reverse complement strand
TCCGCATAACCGAATAGTGGCTCCTAATATGGAGCGGACAATGGATACGGAGAGATGGCTGAGCTGGTCTAAGGCGCACGACTGGAAATCGTGTGTACGTTTGAGCGTACCGTGGGTTCGAATCCCACTCTCTCCGCCACAATGAGAAGCCTGATTTAACAGGCTTTTCTGTGTTTTTAAGCACATGATTTTCACATGGATACACGTAAATATTTCATGTATAATTCCAGGTAGTGAAAAACGGTGATTGCCTTCAGACTACACCTAAGGGAATCGGATGAGTCCGGTTCCCTTTTTACATTTCAGGCGGATCAGTACCAATCTGGATTTTTATGCTATAATTATAACTATCTTCTTTTTGTTTGGAGGCGTGTAGAGTGAAAAAGGCATTTTGGCTGTCTTTAACTCTGATCTTAATTATTTCGTTTCTTTTTACCGGGTGCCAGAGGGGGCAAAATGGCGTTTATTCCGATCCACCGGAAGAAACGCCTCATATAGATATAGAAGAAGATGATAATTATGACAAAAACACATTTACACCGCTTCCTACAGAACCTCCCTATGTTGATCCGAATCAGGATGCCTCAAACGACGGAGATACTTCGGTCATTATAGAAGCCGTAAGAGTTACAGGGAATACCGTAAACATCCGGAAAGAAAACACCATGAGTAGCGAAGTTATTGCTCAAGCAGAGCGCAATGATATCTATCAGTTGCTGGAAGAAAGATTGGATTCTGAAAATAGGATCTGGTACCTGATTGAATGTGGTTTTGGTCAAAAAGGATGGATAGCAGGATGGCTTTGCGAAAAAACCGATGAAAAGCCATATGTCTATAAAAGCCAAAAGGGATCTTTGCTAGACCCTGAGATTGATGAAGAGTTATACATTCGGGCGCTTCTTTTAGAAGAGCATAGTGTTGAGTCTTTTGAAAAGGAGTTTGGCCACAACTATACTGGAAAACCTGATGGTGCATGGACGCGCTACATATACCCCAGCGGGCTCTTTTTCGAGTTGGATACCCAAAATGAATTTATTTACTATGGATTTGGTGAAGATCGCAGCTATATCAATCCACGCTCCATAACTAAAAAAGTATGCGACATATATTTAAACCCAGGTGACGAACTGCTCATACTATTTGAATATGGGATCTATTACCGTATTCTTGTTTGTGATGCCGAAACCAAAGATGTTCTTCGGGAATACAGATTGGATTACCTGCGTCTGGATGAGTTTGAGGTCGGTGACTTCATGAATGACGGCAGCTTGCAACTCTATTTGGACGGTCATGGTGATGGCATTTTTAAAAAGGGAATATACCAGGTGGTTGACGACGACTTCGTTGAGGTTCTCAATATCCGCTCATTCGACCAATACAATGCCAATATTAAGGCTGCTATCAATGGCAACAACTTTTCCATGACTGTTCAGATAGGCGAATACAAAAAAAGCTTCACCTCGGTTCTTCCGGACAAAGTGTTTTATGACACCAGGGATGTTAAGGATAAAAGCAAGCTTCTCTCAGTCGACAGCGATTGGAGCATCATTAAAAATGGTGGTAAATGGCTGGTGCAGGTTCAAGCCAAGGTCAATTATCCCATGATCTATTACTACTGGGGGCCTCCAGGTCTTGATGCAGGATACAATTCAATAATGCATAACGATCTGGCAAGGGTTTTCATAGATCTATCCTTAAAAGACAATGAACATGAGATTATAGATGTCAACGCGGAAATAAAGTATAACAATCCTGAGTTATTGGCAATTGAACCGTTGGGCTATGATGAAATAAGACTGGTTGATGGGCCAATGGTAGAGATGTCCATGGAAAAAGCATATGAAGCCCTGGGCGGAAATCTGGAGGATTTTGAGTATTCAGATTACATCGAATATAACGGCGTGGCTCTCTTTGAATTCTGCGGCTGTATTGTAGAGATAACAGTTACTAATCCGTATTATGAAACTCCCAGGGGATTGAGGGTCGGGGACACCATACAAAAGGTGGAAAGCCTTTATGGAAAACCTGATTCCGGCTTCTCCGGAGAAGATTATGTATTCTATAAATGCGCAGATAATGGGTACGTAAACTACTATCGCGGGCTTAATATCTACTATGAGAACGATGTTGTAAGAGCATTTTTACTATATCAGGTTATTCTTGATTAAGGACGCAAAAGCGCCTCCTGCTATTAATAAGGCACAAGCCCTGGAGTATGCTTTGAGTAGCAGCCGGGGCTAAGCTGCTACTCCCAAAGGCTTTCAACCATCTTCTCAATTTTCAGCCTTCTTGCCTCTGTTCCTTCCTCGTCCACGAAGATCCGATTCTGATCTATAACCAGCACGTCCCCTTCCCTGGCTCCATCGGGAAGCCTGTGCCTTTCAATATTCATCATGGTTCGGTCTTCTTTTTCACAGACAGCATAATCGCCTTCAAACCTGTCTATTACAACTTTCATCAAGAGCACCTCAATACTCGGACACAACGATTCCTTCGGCGTTAATCAGCTTGGCCGGATCACCGTCGTTGTTCCATATGTTTTTACTTGTCCATTTGATGTCGCCTTCGGCATCACCGCTGGCAATTGTCAGGGTTGAGCCCGCCTTTATGATGCTGCCCGGGGGGAAGGTAAAGGATTGGTCACCTTTCACCGAAAGAAGAACCCATCCGGATAGATCAACATCCTCATTTGACTTATTCTTAAGGGTAACTACTTCCTTTCGCAAATCCACATTTATTATCTCCACATTGCCTGCTTTTGGCAGGGATGCGCCTTGAGATGGCGGTAATGCCCCGGGTGCTGCAATAGGGGTTGTTTGAGCATCTGATGCAGTACCTCCCCCTATGTCTTTACCAAAAGCAAACTGAATGGCAGTTCCATCACTGATCGCTATGATCGTGCCTTTTTCATCAGTCCTGTATATCTGAATCCCCCGGCTTGTAAGCCTTTCAATAACACTTTTGGCGGGATGCCCATAGCTGTTGTCATGCCCGACACTTATAACTGCATAACTAGGGACAACGGCATCAAGAAAATCCTCGGTTGTGGATGTTGTGCTTCCGTGATGCCCCACTTTGAGAACATCGGTTTTTAGCTGGAGTTCTTTATCCAGCATTTCCTGCTCAGAGAGTGCCTCCGCATCCCCTGTCANCAGGAATGAGTTTTGTCCATAATCAAGCCTGATAACAACCGAATAGTTGTTCACATCTTCATAGGAATCACTATTGGGAGCCAATATGGTAAACTTCGCATAACCCAGATCATATTTGGTTCCCGGTACCGGAGTGGTTACTTTTAGCCCCTTATGATGTATTGCCATCAGGACATCCTCATAGGTTTTCGTGTTGACAACCACTCTGGGCATAATGATCTTCTCAACCTGAAAATCCATTATGACCGCATCCATTCCACCGATATGATCTTCATGGGGATGGGTTCCTATCACATAATCAAGCCTGGTGACACCCTGATCCTTTATGTACTGAACCACCAGGTCCGAGTCGGCATTATTGCCGGCATCAACCAACATGGCCGATGCTCCCTGTTTTATCAAGATGGCGTCAGCCTGGCCTACATCGATAAAGTGGACCTCCAGCTTTCCTTCCAAAGCATTGGAAGGTGACGGCGCTGCCTCAGGAATTGTCCCCGGCGGTATATCCGCTGTTATGTCAGTAGTTGAGTCTCCCGGTGCAGTGGTTGTTGATTCTGAAGAAGGAACCGATGTACTATACTCCGGCGGATTAACCGTCTTCCCATGAGTAAGCCCCTGGGCCACTCCTTCCCCGCATGCCGCTAATAGAGCCACAACAATTAAAGCGGAAATCAAAATGTGTAACAAAGGTAGTTTTCTTTGCTGCTTCATAAATGCCACACCTCAAGCGACCATTGTTGTAGGGTTTCTAGTAAATATATTATAGCATATTTTAAAAGTACCTTGCTTCCGTTAAGCCTCAATACCTCTTTTGCATTCTATTAAGCTTAAGCTGCGCTGACGTCACACCTTCGTACAGTTTGGATATATCACCGGAATAAACTAGCATCGCTAGAACCTGTCCCTGTTTTTATAATAGGGCTTCAGGGCTTCGGCAATGAGTTAACCAGCCAGCCATTATCCTTTAACACCGCTACTTAGAACACCCTGCACAAAATACTTCTGGAATGGCAGAAATAAAAACAGCGGTATCAAAGCTGAGATAAAGGAGCCGGCATACAGACAGGACCAGAGGGTAACTCTCTCCATCTTAAATGCAGACAACGCAATCTGGATGGTTCTGATCTCCTTGTCACGGGCAACCAGCAATGGCCACAGGTAGGCATTCCACTGATCCATGAAAACCATCAGACCCGCTGTAATGGTAACCGGTATGGATGATGGCATAATGATCTTTCTATATACAGTTATCCAGGATGCACCGTCGATCCGGGCAGCCTCAATAAGACTTGGCGGAATATCTCTGAAGAACTGTGTAAACAGAAACAATACCAGACCGCTGGCGATACTGGGAATAATCATGGCAGCCCGCGTGTTCACCCAACCAAATCTGTTAACCACGTTATATAACGGCATGGCAATCGACTCAAATGGAATCATGAATGAAACCATGAAAAAAGCGAAAATCAGCTTTTTGAACCTAAAATCGAATGTCGCAAACGAAAGTGCCGCAATGCTGTTGATAATGCAGCTAAGCGGGATAATGATCACTATCAGCAACAGAGTGTTCAATATAGGCTTAAGAAAGTCAAACTCTGTAAATATCCGCACATAGGAGTCCAGAGTAAACTCCACCGGGATAAGAGTATTTATTGTGAAGGGCAGAGCATATTTATATAGCTCGGCATCAGACCTGAGGGACGCTGAAAGGGCCCACAACACCGGAAATAGTGCGATTAACGTTACAAACCCGAGAACAGTATAGAGAAATACTTTTTTAATTCTGGTATNATGCACCATGTCACGCCACCCTCTCTTCTTTTTCATTCAAAAACTTAAACTGCACAATACAAATAGTNACAATAAGAACAAGCAGTACCGTTATCAAGGCAGATGCCCGCGGCTGGTTCGCATATTTGAATGCGGATTTGTATGCCTCAAACATCAGCACATTTGTACTCCCCTGGGGACCGCCCTGAGTCACCAGCTGCATGGGTGCAAACAGCAGAAGATTGGCCGTTGTATTAGCAACCAGGACAAACAGCAATACCTTTTTGAGCAGTGGAAGAGTTATTTTCACAACCGTTGTGAGAAATCCTGATCCATCGATCTTCGCCGATTCATATATGGAAGTATCTATGTTTTTCAAACCGGCAAGAATAAACATCATCCAGTAGCCGCATCCTTTCCAGGTGGCAATAATAACAATGCACCATAATGCTTGATTCTTATCTATGAAAAAACCCTGGGGTGCGATTCCAAATATGCTCAGAATACTATTAATAATGCCGCTGTTGTAATTGAACATCAGATTCCAGATAAGGGTTGCAACCGTGAGTGACAAGGTAAACGGCAAGTAAAAAATGGTTCGAAAAACCGTAATCCCTTTGAGCGTCTGATTGACCAGCATGGCAAGCCAAAATGAGATAAAAATCTGAAGCGGTATCATGACAACATTTAACTTCAATGTCACCCGCAAAGAATTCCAGAATGAAGGATCATTGAACAATGTTATATAGGTTTTCAGCGTAATATTTCCATCTACAACAAAGCCCTGCACCAAAGTCAGCACAATTGGGTATATCTTAAAAATGCAAATGAGTATAAATGCAGGGAGGAGCAGCGCATATGGTACTATTCTTTTTAGCAAACCTGATTTCCCCCTCTTGTCGTCTTTCGCCCTCTCATAGTTGGAATAAGGCTGGAACGAATTCCAGCCTTATCCGAACCCATAATTTATACTGCTATTTATAAGCTTCAATGGCAGTATTCATTTGTCTTATGGCGTTATCCACCGTAGATCTGATGTCAGCTCCGTTACGGATGTCTTCCCAAAGAGTGTCCATAATGGTGCTGTATTCGTTGAATGCCGGTGTGACCGCTCTGGGTACAGCTGTATTCATTGCCTCATAGGCTCCCATCTTCAGATATCCCGGAGAATTGGGGTCAGTAGTTATTTTCTCAAGAACGCTATTTCTGGCGGGCATATCGCCGCGTATCTCAAGCCACATATCATTTCCTAAGCCTAGAGACAGGAATTTGATAAATTCAGCAGCAGCGTCAGGATCTTTTGCATTGGCATTTATTCCAAATCCCCATGAACCGGTTGCAGATGCTACCTTATCCTCGTACCCCTCAAATGCGGGAAGATATGTATATCCGTAATGGTTCATGCCTGCAGCATCGCAGTTTGTTCCGATATAGGTTGCACCCACCATGAACACCAGCTTGTCTGAGTAGAAATAGTTGGGAAGTTCATCTGCGTTTATACCCCTTGTAGACAAACCAGAGTTCACCATGTCCTGATACCACGTCAGAGATTTGATCCAAGGCTCACTGTCAAGGACACCCTCTAGGGTAAAGCCGTCTTTTCCGATATTCAATCCACCCATACTATTGGCCAGCGGATTCATTTGGTAAACACGGCTCACCTGCTGAAAATCAAAACCGAAGATGCCATTGGTGCCATCCGGATCCAGAACATCAAGCACCTGCCGGGAAAGGTCAGCAATTTCCTCATATGTAAGCCTGTTGTTGGGGCCGTTTTCACGAATGGTAACCCCTGCCTGCTCAAGAAGCTTAGTATTATACCAAAGCAGCTGTGATGATGAAGTAAACTGGGTAGCGTAGAATTTGCCATCCCATGTTCCGGTTTCTACTGACGCCTTGGTGAATTCAGCCAGTTCTTCTTCTGTAAAGTATTCATCCATAGGTTTCAGGTACCCGCGTGATGCATATGCTGCCACCAAAGGAGCGTCTACTGTTATTACATCATAATCGGATGATCCGGAACCTAATTTCACTTCGATAAGATCCAGCAGATCTCCATAGGAATAATGCTCTGCAATAACCCTTATCCCTGTCTCCTCATAGAATTTTTCCAAGACCGGAACAATTAGGCCTTCCCAGCTTGAAGACCCAACACCGGGAGCAAGCCAATGGATTTCCTTTACCTCTTTACCATCGTTTGACCCTCCGCTTGCTTGCGGTGATGCACTGGCAGAGTCTGTTGGAGCGGGGGCGTTGGTACCGCCGCAGCCTGTAAACACCATTGCCAGCATGGTCAAGATCATCAGTACGGACAATAATCTTTTCATTCGATACACCTTTCCTTTCTAGTAGTCATGGATGTATATTTATTTCAGCCTTAAGCTGCAATAGCCATTTGTCTATGTGGTAAGCTTTTCGATCAGATCTTGCAGAAGTTTGTCCCTCTTTATATGGTAAACGTATTTTATGAAATACCTGTTGCTGTTGAACGCATATACATGGTCATATTCCGGAATGGGACTGTTCACAATCCTGTCCTCCATAAAATCACCATCCAACAGCCATGCAACCGCAGTTACATCCCACAGGGGCCTGGTCCAGGAAACACATCCTGACTCCCTGCCCGCCTCTATTGTCCGGTCGGTCAGGTAATTGCAGAGCTTATTCTTTCCTCTGAACCAGTGCTCCAGTTCGGGTTCACTTACGGTAAATGCGGAAACCACGCCCATACAGGGCAATTGAACCACCGGAACGCCACATCCGAACAGTACACGCGCTCCGGCTACATCCTGCCGTATATTGAATTCACGGTTATGTGGCCAGTCATAGGAGTGCCCTCCCAGCCAAACAACCACTATTCGATTTTTTATATCAGGATTCATAAGAATAGCTGATGCGACATTGGTGATGGCACCAATGGCGATAACATACAGCGGATTTTCTTCGCTGTAGGCCATGGCTCTTGATGCTAAATCCCTTGCTGCATCGGAGATTACCGGCTCGGTTTCTGAAGGTAGATATGCTTTTGAACCTTTAAATACAGTCTTTTTTAAATCCTCACGCTCCATGAGCGTCAAAATTCTGATTATCTCGTCGTAGCTTTTTTCCATCCCGTCCTCAGGACCTGCGGATTTTTCGTTGTGAAAGGGTGCCGCATAAATGGCTTTCAAATGGAGTTTTTCTTCAGACCGTATCAAATAGGCAAGAGCAAACTGATCGTCTATTTCATTGAATGTGTCGGTATCGATAACAACATCAACGCAGTCTGCGGGCTTACGTAAGCGCTTTAAAAGACAAGCATTTTTATATTCCATCATATCATTTGATACCATATCCAGGGCACCTCCATGGTATTTGCTCCGATTTCTCATCGCTTATATGGTATTATTGTTAATTAGGTAATACGTTTTACCTGTATTAATACTAAAGCACATATTGATGTTTGTCAATAGTTATATTTGTCAATAGTTATAAATACTTTTACCTAGAAAACTTGAAACACAAAGAACCAGATGATATAATACTCATAGTAAAAGCAAGATAAATCGGTTTATCTATTTGACTTACTATATGAAGGGCTGTGATTTGCTTTGCGCGCAACATTGCAAGACGTAGCAAAAAAGGTCGGACTTTCCACAACAACGGTATCACTGGTACTGAATAACAAACCCAACAGAATATCTGAAGCGACCAAGGAGAAAATCCTTGCAGCCGCTCGTGAGCTTAATTACCGCCCAAACCATATTGCAGTCAGCATGGTTACTAAGGAAACCAAGACCATAGGGCTGATTCTGCCTGATATCAGCAACCTTTATTTTTCGGAGCTGGCAAGGGTTATTGAAGACGNATGCAATAAGCACGGGTACAATGTGCTGTATGGCAATACTCACGATTCTGTCAAGCGTGATTTTGAGTACCTGAATATCTTCCTCGACCGGAATGTTGATGCCATTATCATGTCTCTATCCAATTCCTTTGGTTTGGAGGATCAAAAGCAATTTTCAAGGATACTTGCAAATACCAATGTTCCCATTATTATGGTTGACAGAACGCTTGACACACAGGGTATTGTTTCGGTTGTGCTGGATCACAAGCNGGGAGGCTACCTTGCCACTAAACATCTGCTGAGTTTGGGACACAGAAGGATTGGATGCGTTTCTGGACCCGCGAACGTACCCAGTGCCATCCAAAGGCTGGAAGGCTACAAGCAGGCCTTGCTGGAAGAACAGATACCTTTTGATCCTGATTGGGTATACACTGGAGACTTCCGTGTGGAGAGCGGAAGCCGGGCACTGCCCTATTTGCTGGGGCAGAATGTATCAGCCATATTCGCATGTAACGATATGATGGCGCTGGGCATCTACCGTGAAAGCAGGCTTTATAACCTGCGCATCCCAAATGATCTGTCCCTTGTTGGGTTCGACGATATCTTCCTCTCGGATTTTCTTGATCCTCCCCTGACGACAGTGGCTCAACCNATTGCCGACATAGGAAAAGAGTGCGTCAAACAGGCCATGTTAGCCCTCAACAACGAAGCGACCGATGGCGGTACATTTGTGTTTAAGCCTGTCCTGAAAGTCCGGGGAAGCTGCAGGCCATATCAGAATAATTAGGAGAACATTTATGAGGATACTGAATTTTGGTTCTTTAAACATCGATCATGTATATCATGTAGACCATTTCGCGAGACCCGGAGAAACCATTGCCGCTCATAGTTTTGAACTCTTTCCCGGAGGAAAGGGTTTAAATCAATCCATTGCCCTGGCTCGTGCGGGGGCTGCCATATACCATGCGGGAAAACTCGGGCATGACGGAGAGATGCTGAAGGAAATCCTGGATAAGAATCGTGTCAATACCGATTATCTTGAGAAAGCCGATGAGGTATGCGGCCATGCGCTGATTCAGGTTACAAATCAGGGAGAGAACTCAATTATCATCTATGGCGGCTCCAACAAAACCATAACCGAGGATTTTGTGGATAGTGTTATCAGAGATTTTGGCCGGGAAGATATGGTTTTGATTCAAAACGAGGTAAGCTGCATAGGCTACATCGCCCGCAAATGCGCTGAGAGGGGTATGAGAATTGCCTTCAATCCTTCGCCCCTGGATGAAGAGTTGCTGAAGAGTTTTCCTTTTGAGCTGGTTTCCCTGTTTGTGGTTAACGAGATAGAAGGCCATGGGCTGACAGGTAAAGAAGAGACCCATGAGATTCTGGATNCTCTTATGATAAAGTATCCTGACTCTGCTGTCGTTCTGACCCTGGGGAACCGGGGTGCGGTCTACCGTGACAAGGCTCACACCTATACCCACGGCACATATGATGTGGAGGTTGTAGATACAACAGCTGCAGGCGATACCTTCACAGGCTATTTTCTCGGCTGCCTTTCTGCCGGAAACAGTATCCCTGAGTGCTTACGAAAAGCCTCTGTGGCTTCTTCTCTTGCNGTTTCAAGGGAAGGTGCCTCCTCATCCATACCCACAATGGATGAGGTTGATAAGGCACTCCATACATTAAGGTACAATCCGTATAAGGGCTGAACCTGCAACTACGCCTTTTTATTTCCCAAGGCCTTGCCAGTTGAAAATGAAAGGTCTTTTGTTATGCAAACATTATCTTTGTAACTCACCATTTGCGTCTCAAGTAAACGGCAAACCTGCTGACAGTATTCCACCATCTTATCAGGGTACCAGAGGAACTATCTCTATATCCCCCTTCCCATCGCCATCGTAATCATAGTAGATCTTTCCATCACTGCTTTCGGTAATAGTTATATCTGTTTTATTATCCCCATCCCCGTCATATTCCAGATCACCATCGGAATTCTGCCTGATTCCGCCATCCTGCTTACCATCGTCATTTAAATCAACTGTATAGTCATCCAAATCCGTATCTTTTTGTGGACTGTTGTAGTTCAGCGGCACCGGTTCAATACTTGCCGGCAGTTCCTTCTCGGTCTTCCTTGCATGACCCACGATACTCCCTTTGAACTTGAGAGGACCCAGCATGGGATAGTATATGGTTGCATAGGCAACGGGACCTCTGGTAATTACTGAAACCGGGCAGGGTTCAGATTCATCCTCCACAAACCCCTCGTGGTCCTCATCAAATTCCTCTCCCATGAATTCGATCATATCTACAGTAAGATTGAATATGCCCTTCCCGACAAAATCCTTCAGGTTCAGCCGTATCAGGCCGCTCTCTTCCTCTTCTTTGGAAAAGACAGGGTACAAAGTTAAGCCTGCATTCATGTCGCTCTCGCGATAAGCAAATACCAATGGTACTTCCATGCCCTCAACAAATGCCCCGGTATTGGTTTCAACGCCCCCGTAGAGAAACATTGCCTCACCCTTGTAAGGGCCTTGCATGGTCAGTACAGAAGGAGCCGACCTGTTCACCATGAGTATCTGACATCCGATGAACAGTTCCGATCCCTCGGGAGTTAACACTTTGTACTGGTCCTCCACTTCCAATACCCAGTCGAATCCATATCTTTCATGCCAGTTTGCGGCATGCTCAATATCAGCCTTGGTCACCTTTTTCACACCGTAAGCTGAAAAACTGTTTACAAAGGCTATCAACCCGCTTGACCCTCCGGCTTTGACTCTGTAGCATGGCACAATAGCATCAATCCCGCCGTTTTCATCCAGCTTGACGATTCTCAAGTCATCAGGTATTTTTTCAGTGGTCATATAGCAGATGCTCGCAGGGTAATCAATCAGGACATGACCTCCCGCTCCTTTTTCCTCAAGAATAAAACCGGGATAACCATCCGCTGTCAAAGGTGTGACCTCAAAGACAGTGTCCCCGATCACCGATCCCTCTATAAAGGATATATCAAGTGATGCATTATCCCCGCAGGGGATGGCGATGGTCCGAGCCTTGCCTGAACCGAGCTGGATCTCAACGGATTGTGACGGATCTGGCTGCCAGGTTGTGCTGCTTATGCCATCATCAGCAGACTCAGGATCCGGCTTTTTATCATCCTGTTTATCACTTGGCAAGCCTTCTGATGNGTTGTCTGTTTCATCTGCTGATCTTCCAGAACCGCTTTGTATATGGTCTGGTGCTTGCTGTCGGCTTAAGGCACAACCCGAAAAGACCATTAAAGCACAAATGAGAAGTAAAATAATTTTCCTCATGAAGCACTCCCCCATTTCTTATTACTACACCTTTGCTCTTAGTATAAAGTGGGATCACAGTATTTGTTTTAGGATTCCTGCTCCCTGGTCTTTGCGTAAAATTGCTGCCAAACCTGTCCTTATGCTTTTTTATACTCGAGAGGGGAAACGCCTGTTTTGCGCTTAAAGGTGCTGGAAAAGTGGGATACACTCACAAAACCGCATAAAATGGCAGTCTCAGAGACAGAGTGCTGCCCGCAGGCCAGAATATCCTTAGCCTTGTTTATACGCAATTCTATGAGGTACTGATAGGGAGTAAGCCCATATTTTTGCTTAAAGCTTCTGATAAAATGATAGGGAGACATGTTGATCTCATTGCAGATATCTTGAATTGAAATATTTGAGTTAAAATAGGTTCTTATATAGTCAAGGGACCGGGCAATGGCATTGTCAGAGTTGGAAGCCTCTTNAGGGATTGAGTTTAGATTTGTACTGAACTCACGCAACAGCAAGGTCATGATTTGGACCGCCATACAATCGAGCATTAAAGGAAATCTTTCCTCCCGCTCGACCTCCCGGCAGAAAGCACCAATTGCTTGCATGAATTCGCCTGAGTAGGGATTTTCCAACCTTAGAAATCTGATATCAGATGAGAAGCCCATATCCCGGGCGATGCGTTGTATCGCGTCCTTTTTGATCAGAAGGGAGATATACTCCTTTTTAGCCCCTTCTCCCGTTGACAGGATGGTGTCTCCGGGATTGAAAACTACAACCCTCCTATTTGTAAAGCTGTGTAGCTTACCATTTATATAGGTATCCGGCGGCGGGGCAGAAGGAAGTATCACATGGAAGTCTTCGGAATGAAACATTTTTCCTGCAATATAGGTTCTGGGCTTGAAAAGCGCTATATTACTGAAAAGATGCCTTTCAACCCTATTCATAATCGCATTGGGGATCTGATTGATAAAGCTTTCATATCCAGTCATAGACTACCCTCTGGGAATGAATTCACCTTGAGATTATCAAACCTGCTTTCAGATTACAAGCTTTCCTTACCGTATTCCTATTACATGAATCTTTTATGGGGCTCTGACCGTATTGGCATTGTGAGCTGAACCCTTTCTCAAGATATTAACAGAATAGAACAGTACAAGAAGGGCTACGCTCTTTATGCCTATTGACAGATCGATAAGACCCGATATCCATATCAGTAAAAGAAGGATTGTTGATAATCCCGATGACAGCACAAACAGCACAATATACCGCTTTACAGGATACATCAGGAATTTAGAAAGCTTTATGGCTGAGTTAAGCGATACAAAAGCGGATACCATGAGTATAAACAGCAGAAATCCAACACCCGANGTCGTATGTAATCGATGTTCCATGAGCGTTGGAGTGTAGCCTGCCATAGCATTGGACGCCTGAATGGTCTCCCTGACCCTCGTGCAATAGAAGCTGAGATCAAAAATATTGTCCGCCGGAAGGTAGTCCGACGGTATGAAAACCCGGGGTCTGGTATATAGAATAAGGATAACCGAAAGGCCAACAAGCCCCAGGTTCAAATATGGTTTTCAGCCCGTCGCGCATTCTCCNGCAGCTTTTGATTTGTCTCGCCGTACTGCCGGGTTCTCTCTTCCAGCTGGTGCATGGTTTGGGTCAGTACCTGCTTCTGGATTATCTGCTGTTTGGCTATA
>JGI24710J26742_10003308_pt1 | contig 13741 bp, 10 predicted proteins | sample BioPla2DNA2_FD_26742 | JGI IMG/M metagenome (IMG submission 26742) | reverse complement strand
TCTTTGAACTGCGCCCCATAGGCGAGGGTATAGGGTCGCCCCTCTACCTCCCTCCCCTCTTTTTCGATATCATCGACACCGACGACGAGATCCTGGCCCTGCATGTAGACCAGGTAGCGGAGACACCCTGAGCCTGAGCAGACGACGCCCTCAGGGGATGACGGGACGGTGACGGTCCGGCCGAACCCATCGGTGACCGTGATCGTCTGGCCGCCACCCTGGGCAGGGGTCGATTCGGTGCCGGTGCACCCGGCAGCGAGCATGAGCAGAACGAGGGCCGTGGCTATCGCGGCCGTGAACAATCCGGAGAACCTGAGCGATGTCATACGTACATCAGTAAATGTAATATTAATTATTATACCTGTCGGAAGAGAGTTAACTGGATGTGACAGAATATTATTTCGTCATACCCATGCAGGTGCCAGAGTGCCCCCTCCACACCGCTCCAACCGCCTCCGAGCGGATGATTCTTATGGATGATCAGCCCAATTCTGGGCAGAGATGTCGATCGTGCAGCCCTGCAGTGCGATGGGGCCGCCGCCATCGTGAGGGATACAGATGCCGGAGAGGATGTTAACCGAACCAGAGGGATATAGTCTCCTGGACGCATGCGGTATACCTGTGCCGCCCCACCAGGTGGTCACCAGCGCCGACGATGCGCTGGAGGCAGCAGGACGGATAGGCTACCCCGTTGTCATGAAGATCGTCTCTCCGCAGATCATCCACAAAAGCGATGTCGGCGGAGTCATCATCGGAATCGAGAACCCCNATGACGCCGAGGNAGCATACCACACCATCATGCAGAACGCCGCCACCCATGCCCCGGAGGCAACGATCACCGGAATCATCGTGGCGAAACAGGCTCCGAGGGGACTCGAGGTGCTGATCGGTGGGAAGACCGATCCGGCGTTTGGCAAAGTCATCACGTTCGGTCTTGGGGGGAAGCTGGTGGAGCTTCTGCAGGACGTGGCCATCCGGGTGCTTCCCATAACCGAAGATGATGTCAGGGCGATGATCCGCGATATCGAGGGCTACCGGCTCATCCAGGGGTACCGTGGGGAGGCCCCAAAAGATGAGGAGGCGCTTATCCGGGTCGTCACAAAGATGGCCCGCCAGTTCATCGAAAACCCCGGGATCCGCGAGTTCGACCTCAACCCGATCATAGTCTACGAAGAGGGGGTCACCGTCGTCGATGCAAGGATCATCGTCAGCGATACCCCCGCATCCGGGACGGCCCGTCTCAGCATCAAGGCACCACCCGAGATCTTCTACCCGGACTCCATCGCCGTCATCGGCGCATCCGCAAGCCCGCAGAAGGTGGGCTACTCCATCCTCCGAAACCTCCTCGCCTTCCCGGGAGACCTCTACCCGGTCAACCCGGCCCGGAAAGAGGTCTTCGGCCGGGAAGCCTACCCCTCCGTTCTGGATATCCCCGGCCCGGTCGACTGGGCGGTCATCGCCGTGCCGGCCCGCCTCGTCCCGGAGGTGATGGAGGAGTGTGGGGAGAAAGGCGTCCGGCTTGCCGTCATCGTCACTGCCGGATTCCGGGAGATCGGAGAGGATGGTGTGGCCCTCGAAGAGCAGGTCGTCGAGATAGCGCGCAGGCACGGTATCCGGATCATCGGCCCGAACTGTCTCGGGATCATGATGCCCCACCAGGGGATCAACGCCACGTTCGACCCGGTATCACCGAGGGCCGGGGATGTGGCGTTCATATCCCAGAGCGGTGCGATCATCACCACCGTCGTAGACTGGAGCCTCCCAGAGGAGTTCGGGTTCTCAAGCGTCATCAGTGTCGGCAACCAGGCTGACCTCGGGTTCGAACACTACCTCCGCTTCGCCGAGCAGGACCAGGCCACCCGTTCAATCACACTCTACATCGAGGAGATCCAGGACGGACGACGATTTATGCAGATTGTGCGTCAGGTCGCCGACAAAAAACCGGTGGTGGCGGTGAAGTCCGGGTCGTCCCTGAAGGGGAGGATTGCAGCATCGTCGCATACCGGTTCGCTCGCCGGGAGCTATGAGGTGTATGTCGCGGCGTTCAGGCAGGCAGGCGTGATACCGGTCCGGACCCTGCGGGATGCCTTCAACCTCGCCGACCTCCTGGCAAGCGAAGGGTACCCGCAGGGAAACCGCGCAATCGCGATCACCAGTGCGGGTGGGTTTGCCGTCCTCGCCTCGGACTACGCCGAGATGCATGGGATCAACATGGTCGACCTCCCGGAGGATGTGCTCCATGAGCTCGATGCATTTCTGCCGCCGTACTGGAACCGGGCAAACCCCATGGACATCATCGGGGATGCCGATGCCACCCGGTTCGCCACCCTCTTCGACGTGCTGATCCGGCACCAGGACTTCTGGGACATAGCATTCGTGATCGCCGTGCCAACGACACTCGCCGATCCTGCGCATATCGCAAACGAGATCGTTCGGTTCTCCCAGAACACGAACAAGATGGTCGTTGGCTGCATGCTCGGCGGCGACAGCATCAGGAGCGGCCTGCGCATCCTCAGGAGCTGCCGGATCCCGAGCTTCCCCGAGCTTGAGGATGCGTTCAAAGCGGTTGGGAGTATCCTCAAGGTCCGGACCGCACGTCCGGGCGAATGGTCCCGCCCTCCCCTAACCGACCGGTGCCCTGTCGGCAGGCGGTAATCAATCGTCCCGGCCCGGAATTCCAAAAACATTTATACAACCTCCCCGCATTCCGGCGCATCTGAAGGGGTTGAGACGAGATGTTCTTTGAGAAGGTAAAATCCGATATCCTTGCCCATAACTCATATGTCGTCGAAGCGGATGGGGAGATGGCGGTCATCGACCCGAGGCGTGACTGTCTGGTCTACACAGCGCTTGCAGAGGCCCGGGGCGCAAACGTCACAAAGATCTTTGAGACACATAAAAACGAAGACTATGTCAGCGGCTCCCGGGAGCTTGCCCGCCCGACCAGGGCGGAGATCTTTCATGGAGTGCAGGAGGATTTTGGGTTCGGCACCGATGTGAGGGAGGGAGAGACGTTCAACCTCGGACCGATCGAACTTGAGGTGCTGGAGACCCCCGGCCACACCAAAGAGAGCATATCGCTCCTGCTCCGCGACCGATCGGTCTCCAGCGATCCGCTGATGATCTTCACCGGAGATGCGCTCTTCGCCGGGGAGGTCGGAAGGACTGACCTTGCCGGGGAAGGCGAGCGACCGAGGATGTCGGAGATGCTGTATACAAGCCTGCACGAAAAGATCCTCCCCCTCGACGACGGCGTCATCGTCTGCCCTGCCCACGGCGCAGGATCGGTCTGCGGGGGAAACATCAGCGACCGGGAGTACACAACCATCGGGTTTGAGGTAGCGACAAACCCCCTGCTCGCCATGGAGAAGGAGGAGTTCGTTGAGTATAAAGTGAACGAGCACCTCTATGAACCGCCGTACTTCACAAAGATGCGGGAGCTCAACAAGATGGGCCCGCCCCTGATCTACAACCTGCCACATCTCCAGGCAATATCGGCACGCGAGATCCGTTCCTTCGCGGGCCAGGGGGCACAGATCATCGATATCCGATCACCAACGGGCTTTGCTGGCGGGCACATACCGGGGAGCATCAACATCTGGCGAGACGGCCTCCCCCTCTTCATGGGGTATTTCTTAAATTACAGGGATCCGATCATCCTGATCGACGACTTCAACCTGGGTCTTGGTCACGTGGCACGTCACTTCGTGCGGCTCGGATACGACAACATCGCTGGGTACCTTGCCGGCGGGTTCGCGGACTGGTTTGAGCAGGGTGAGCAGATCGGGAGGACCGGGATCTGGTCCCCCGGCGACCTCGCAGAGCATCTGGACGATCCGTCAATCTACATCCTTGATGCACGGGATATCAACAACCGGGAGGAGACGGGCTATATCAAGGGCTCTCACCACATCTATGTCGGGCATCTGGAGAAACATCTGGATGAGATCCCAAAGGATAAACGGATCGTTGCCCATTGCGATGTCGGGTTCAAAGGAAGCCTTGCGGCGAGCATCCTGCAGAGGCACGGCTTTCGGGATGTCATAAATCTGCTCGGCGGCACCATCGCCTGGGAGGCCGCAAAATACCCGCTCACCAAAGATTGACCGCTCGTGCAGGGGTGCCACACCCGCTATAGGGAGGGGCCCCCTACTCCCCGGGGGGAGCCGACCGCCACCCCTCTCCTCAGCGCACCACCAGACGGTCGCCGGTGATGTAGGTGAAGATCCCCGTGAACTCCTCGGGGTGGTTGAGGAACGCAACCGACCGGGGGTTCCCGAGCAGATCATAGAGTCTGACCCCTCTCTTGATGCCGAGCTCCGGAACCTCCACCGGGTTGAGGTGGCGCACCGGCGGCGCATCGGGGTACCGGGGATTCCTCACCAACACTCCCCCCTCCATCTCGTAGTAGGCGGCGCCCTGCATCTCTGCAAAAGGCCCATAATCACTGGAAAATTCTGTCGAGACGAGGTTTGACATCACGAGGTCATCCCCGGTAGGGTTGATCGTCACGTGGCCGTATCCAGGCGGGATCAGGATCTTGTCCCCCGCAGAACCCTCGATCATCACCACGTCGCTGGCATCCCGGGTCTGGAGCAGGAAGTGCCCGGTCCCGGCGAGCACCCCGTAGATCTCGGGATAGAAGACACCGGCCGGGTTGACAGGGTGGTAATGGCCTTTCGTCTTGATGTACTCGCCGCAGAGGCTTCCGGGTGATATAACGGTTATATCGTACCTGGCATGGTGCTCGTGGAGCCATCGCCGGTCATCATCGTTCATGGCGAGATCCCGATACATAAAATAGAGGGGCTGATTGGAGGTACAGTCGGGATTCGCAAGGACGTCCCGCATCTCCTCGATCGTCCTCACCTGTGCCTCCGGTTTAGGCCCGTCCCAGTAACTATCCATCATCCCTTCTTGCGGTGCACGAATATATAATACCCTGCTCCGATGATGATGGCTGCAACAATGACGAGGAAGATTGGATTGGTGAATAGAACGCCCGGTTTCTCCTCGAGGACCACTCTCACCTTCATCGTATCTGAGATCTTGCTGTTGTCGAGGCCGTCGCGGTAACGTATCTCTGAATCGATCCCGTACTCCTTCAGGGTGCCACGAGCATCGACGTTCACCTCAAATCTCGCGGTAGCAGTCTCTCCAGGGGCAAGATCACCGAGGTAGGCGGTATCATCGCTGCTGGTGAACGGGTCGACGGCGCTGATCCGGGCCTGAGCATTGTAGACCTTTGCAGCCCCGGAGTTCTTGTAGACGACCTCAAGGATGCCCTTATCCCCGGGATAAAACGTCGCTGGAGAGGAGACAACGTCGAAGTCGATCTTCCCGCCGACGGGGAGGCCGACCGTCACCGCTCTGGAGGTCACGGTCTTTCCTTCGTAGTCCTCGTAGGTGATCACGACGTCCAGAGGATACGACTGGGGTTCAGCGTTGTCAGATACGGAGACCTTGAACCTCACATCCACTGTCTCTCCTGGCTCAAGCACCCCGATGTAGGCGCTTCCATCGGTGGGGATGAGCGGACTTGCACCGTTCCGGACAGCCTTGGCGATGGCCGCCTTTGCCGTGTCGTGCCCGATGTTTTTCAGGGTCATGGAGACATAACCCTCGGTGCCGACGTTCAACGATTCAGACCGCAGATCCGAGATCTCGACGCGGAGGTCGGGCGTGACCCGCACGGTCAGCGGTAGGGTCTCGGTCTTCTTCTGGTAGTAGTAACGGAGGAGATCCGGCCCATACTCTTCCGCCGTCTGCAGGTACGTGTAGGTCACCTCCAGTGGCAAGGTGTAGGTGCCGGGTTTTGCGGAATCAGCCACCTTTACGATGAACGTAGCGTCACGTGCGGCGCCTCCCGGGATATCGCTTACGAACTGGGGATCCGCCTTGACGGTGAACGGTGTGCCATCGCCTTTGAGCGCTACGGTAGCCAGTTTCGCGGTGTTTGGCAGGTCATCATGGCTGATGATGTCGGACCCGACTATTTTGTGGGTATTCAGGCCACTATTGGATATGATGACTGTCAGACCGGTCTCGGCACCGGGCGTAAATTCGTTGGTGCCGGCTATCGCCGCTGAAAGGTCGGGGTTTCCATAGAGGTACTTGGTCCCTGGCGCCGCTCCGGGCATAACCTGTGCCGCCCCGGGCACGGCCAGGAGTGCCAGCACGAGGAGGAATATTGGTATGTAGTACTGCCAACGCATCTGATCACCTTGTTGTTTTTTTAGCAACAACATTTATCGTTGAACAATATATATACATGGTGGATGAAGGCTCCCCGGGATATACCAAGCGACCTCCTTGAGTCTCTACGATCGCTGGGACTTACGAAGTACGAGGCGCTCGTGTATATTGGCTTGCTCAGGGTGGCGGGCGCGACCGCGACCGAGATCCACGAGATCTCGGGTGTACCGCGCGCATCGGTCTACCCGACCCTCGACCGCCTTGCCCAGAAAGAACTGGTCAGCGTCTCCCACACGACGCCGAAACGGTTTGATGCCATCCCCCCCGCCCAGGGCATCGAGAACCTTATGCGCAAGATCGAGATGGATGCNGAGAGCGCTCTTGCAGCTCTCGATGNATTCTACCGGGAGAAAGATGTGGAATACCGNGGCAACCAGGAGCTTGTATGGACCATATANGGCGAGGAAAACATCAAAACCCGCCTCAGCGATATGTTCCAGAGCGCTGAGAGAAGCGTGGAGGTGCTGACCTCATGGAGTCTCCTTCAGGGAAACGTGCTTGCACTACTCAAGCCCATCCCTCAATCGGTGCAGGTCGACATCATCACCGACAGCTGGAGAGGCGAGCGACCTTCCAGATTCAGGGTCAGCGTCCACCCCCTCGGCGCACTCTACGAGGCGCACGCACCGCCGGGGCGAGGCCTGCGGTACGAGAGCTCCGGCGTCTTTCTGGTGGACGATGCCAGGGCGCTGGTCTGGATGGGATCGGCCGGCGAGCAGCCTTCAGCGCTCTACTCCGAGTCGTCCGGGCTCGTCCAGTTCGTCAGGCGCTACCTCGCCAGCGTCGCCGAGTGGGTGGCGGCCGCCAGCCCGTGATCCCCCCTTGAACACTCTGGCATGCGGCCAAGCGGCTACGGGTCTGACCGCCGGGCTTGCACGGGGCACGGTCACTCGACCTGAACCACCCGGCTCCAGAGGGAAAAATTGTTCTACTCCCCTGCGGAATGTATCAGTAGATGGAGAGTGGGATTTGGGAAAAAGCCCGGAGTGCGCTGAAGCAGATACTTGAAGCGGCCTCCTATAGTGTTGGGGATGTCGACGACCCTCAAATGTTCTCCGCAATCAAAGGCGATTCTGTCCTCCTGGTGCTCTGCTCCGATGATCCGGATACGATCACGATGTTCGACTCGATGAATTACCGCCTGCACGCTGACGGCAACAATATAGCGTGCGAAAAATTACTCTTCACGCTCGATCCGGCGATGCAGACGGACGACTGCATCCGATGGGGCGCCGATGAGTTCGTCCTCCACGCAGGCAGGGCGGCGCTTGCGGATCTGCTCGACCAGACCCTGATCCTCTCCCTCCCCCGACCGGTGCGGGATCCAGAGGGGGCCGACCGGCCCACCCCGGACCTCACCGCAGGCATGCTAAGGGAGGGTGAAGACGAGATGGGGCCGGAGCTGCCCCATCTCCCGCTCCGGATCGGTGAGAAGCGTGCCTGTGGTATCGCCGGGTTGCATGGATCGGCAAGGTGCCGGTTTATACCGTACTGGAGTTACCGCTACGTGAGCGCCGGGGAGCGTGAGGTGAAGGGGCGGCTGGTCTCCTTCGAAGCCGAGGGGACAGGGGCCACCAACGCCATCAATGGGTTGAAGATGAAGCTTGACCCGGACACCATCGAGCGGAGAGCGATCCCATCTGACTCTGAGATCATGCCGGCCCGGCTTGTGCAGGAGGATGTCAGGGAACAGGTCGTGCGGGAGGTCATCGACCGCCTCACCCAGCGGGTGCGGTTCCGCTACGAGAAGGGCGACGCCATCTTCTACGAAGAAAAAACCCTCAAACCTGATAGAAACAACATTCAGGTCGACCTCGAGATGATCTATGTACCCGTCTGGCAGGTGCGGAGCGGGAGCCGGATCGTCGAGGTCAATGGGTTCACCGGCGAGATCCTCGCGATACCGATGGACGAGGGCGTCGAACTCCTGTGAGTGACCATGATCGTCGTCATCGGTGGAGGGCCTGCGGGGAGGCTCGGGGCGATGCGCCTTGCGGGGGGCGGCGCACAGGTCAGGCTCATCGAGAGAGATAAGATCGGCGGGCAGTGCCTGCACGACCGGTGCATGACGATCTGCGCCTTAAACGATGTCGCCCGGCTCCTCGACCACGCCAGAACCTTGGAGAGTCTCGGGATACTGGACGGGATCCCGGCCATCACCTACCCAGAGATGAAGCGCGGGATGCAGAGGATCCAGGAGAAACTCGCCAGAGTCCTCGACGCCGAGACCCGCCGGGCCGGGGTCGAGGTCGTCTACGGTGCTGAAGGCAGGCTGGAGGGTGACCGGGTCTACGTCGACGATGAGGAGACCCGGGCCGATGCGGTCATCGCTGCCACCGGATCGCGGGCGGCGATACCCGATATACCCGGTATCGATATACCCGGCGTCTACACCTACCAGACGCTCCACGAGATGGACGACCTCCCGCGCCGCATGGTCGTCATCGGCGGCGGGGTGGTGGCGGCCGAGTTTGCCCACATATTCAGGTCGTTCGGGTCGGGGATCGATATCGTCACCCGGCGCGGACTGCTCCCGGGTTTCGATGCGAAGCTGCGCTCCGCCATGATACACCACGACCTTGCCGGGATCAACATCCACAAAGAGACGGCTGTTGGAAGCATCGAAGGGGGTGCCCGTGTCAGGTCGGTCTTGCTTGCCAGCGGTGAGGAGATAGACGCTGATGCCGTCTTGCTTGCCACCGGACTCGTCCCCCGGTCTGAGTTGCTCCAGGGGCTCCGCAAGCGGCCGGACGGCGCGGTCGTCGTGGACCGCCGTATGCGCACGAGCGTGGAGGGGGTCTACGCTGCAGGCGATGTCATCGGCCCGCCCTACCTCACACCCGCAGCACGCCGGGAGGGTGTGGTGGCGGCCCAAAACATCCTCGGACACCCTGCCGTCATGGACTATACAGGCATACCGCAGGTGCTGAGCCTCCGCTACGACTACGCCGTCGCCACGACAGGGACGGCCGACGATGGGAGTATCAACCTCTCAGCCCCCTCTCCCGCCGGATCAGGATCGTTTTGGGATGTGGCTGCCGGCTGGAGCGGGGTTGCTCAGATCAGGGTCGACCCCGGGACTGGCCGGATCATCAGGGTCGCGGCAGGCGTCCCGGGCGCATCACCCCTCCTCTCCTACATCGGCTACCTGATGAAACAGGGCATCACCGCCAGCGACTTCGACGACATCGTCGAGGTCCATCCATCGACCGACGGCGTCTACGGACTCGCCCGCTACGCTGCCGGCATGCTCCGGAAGGGAGGGGAGTGAGCTTCCGGGGTCAGGAGCTCCTGAACATCTGCCCGAACTTCGGGATAAAATCTTTTTTCCGGGACATGACCCCCTCGAGCCGGCGGGGCTGGTCCCGCAGATCCAGTCTGGTGATGCACCCCTCCTCCCCGGCGGCAAAGAGATCGCTTGCGTTTGCGAAGATGTTGGTGAAGAGGGCAAAGAAGCAGTCGACTCCCATCGTCGCCCGCAGACGCTCGAGCTCGGCGTGTATCTCGGCAGCGTGAACCTCTGCGAACTCAAACGATGACGTCATCACCTGTGAGACCATGATACTCCGCCCAAAGAGGTTGTAGCGCTTCATGTCCCGGGTGAGGAGCTCATCCTTCGGGAGGGCATCGAGATCCATGCCCTTCTGGATCAGCTCAGGCCCGTACTCGGCCGGGTCGACCCCGGCGATGCCGGCGAGGTAGTCGACTGCCCGGGTATCCGCGGGCGTGGTCGTGGAGAGCTTCATCACCATCGTATCAGAGAGGATCCCCGAGAGGAGGAGGCCGGCTGTCGAGGGCAATGGCTCGATGCCGGCTTCGATGAACTTGTTTGTTATGATCGTCGACGTCGACCCCACGGGATCGTTGAGAAACTTCACCGGCTTTAAGGTGGATATCGCGCCAAGGCGATGGTGGTCGATGATCTCGAGGATGTCGGCCTGTTCGATCCCGTCCACGGCCTGGGAGTACTCGTTGTGGTCGAGGAGGATCACCGACTTCTGGACATCCTGCATCAACGTCGTCCGGGATATGAGCCCAATATGCTGTCCCTGCCCGTCGACGACGCACGCCGTCCGGAACTTGGAGTTCGAGACAACCCCCTTCGCATACTCAAGCGAGTCCTCGAGCCGCACCATGGGGATATCGGTCTCCATGATCATCCTCGCCGGCAGGGAGAGGCTGATCATCTTGCCGACGCTGAACGCGTCAAGCGTTGTCGCGAGCACCGAGGCACCCCGCGCCCGGGCGGCGGCGATCACCCGTTCACCCACCGGCGCCCCCTCAGCGATGATGAGCGCGGCGACCCCTGCCGATATCAGGGCGAGCTGCGCCGGCTCGTTATCCCCGACGATCGCGATATCGTCGGGCGTCATCCGGGAGAGGGTGACGTGCAGGGCATCGATGACGGTGTAGACCCGACCCTCCCCGAGGGTCTCGTGTGCCGGGACGATCGTCTGGGCATCGAGGATCCGGGTGAGGGTCTCAAGCGGCATCGGGACGAGCGAGAGCTGTTCGCGGGGATCTTTCCGGACGTAGGCCCGGGCAAGACCGTACTCGCTGACGAGCCCGACCAGGGTATTATCCTCGGCGGTGATGGGCATGTTCCGCATATCATAGGTGTTCATCAGGTCGGCGACGTCGATCGCCGGGACGTCCTGGCGGGCGCTCCTGGTATCAAGTGGTATATCAGAGACCGTGGGCTCGACGCTTGCTACATAGACCGGTGCCTCGGCGTCAAACGCCGCAAGCGCAAACGCCGTCTCGGTGTTGATCTCTCCGCATCGGGCCGGTATGTACCTGCCCGGATCGGCGTGGTTCTTGAGCTCAGCGTAGCCGATGACGCTACAGATGCTGTCGGTGTCAGGCTGCCTGTGGCCGATGATGTAGATCGTATTCAGTTGTATTCCCTCCTCGGTTCATCCCCGGGCGGCGATTGTTGTCGTTAGGTGTATCGCCCTCTACCGTCAAAGGTCTTATGCCCGGGTAACGGGGGTAACTTTGATGTAGAGGCTCTTTCCACTCTTTTGTGTGGAGACCAGCTGGTACGAACCCTGCCCGCCGATCGGGGATGATGCGGACGCAGATCCTGAACCCGCACTTCCGCCTCTCCGGCACCTCAGGAGACTGTGACGATGAGCAACGTGCCCCTTCTTCTCTTTCGGGAGGTCAGCAAGATCTACCCCCTCCCGGCAGGCGACGTCGTGGCACTCGATTGCGTCACCCTCACCGTCATGGCAGGCGAGTTCATCGCTGTCATGGGGCCGTCGGGCTCAGGGAAGTCGACGCTCTTGAACATGATGGGGTGCCTTGATGTCCCGACCGCCGGAGAGATCTACCTCTCCGGGCAGGAGATCTCGAGGATGAGCGACGACGACCTCACCCGGCTGCGGCGGGATCGCATCGGTTTTGTCTTTCAGCAGTTCAACCTCATCCCGCTTCTCTCCGCGATCGAGAACGTCGAGTTTCCCATCCTCCTCACCACCGCACGCGCGGAGAGTCGGCGACGGGCCATGGAGGTTCTCTCCGCGGTAGGGATCGAGGCGCCGCACTTCTCCCACAAACCGGGCGAGCTCTCGGGCGGGCAACAACAGCGCGTGGCGATCGCCCGGGCGCTTGTGAACGATCCAGACATCCTCCTCTGCGACGAGCCGACCGGGAACCTGGATACAAAGACCGGGACCGCTATCATGGACCTCCTCGCGGCGGAGAACCGGAGGGGCAAGACTGTCATCATGGTCACCCACGATCCCGATGTCGCCGCATACGCCCGTCGCACGATCCGGATCGTGGATGGGAGGATCACGTGATCTTCTTCTCNTTCGCGNTTCGAAACCTCCGGAGGCACTGGATACGCTCGACTCTCTCGATCATCGGGATCATCATCGGTGTCATTGCAATCGCCTCNCTGGGTATGATGGGCAACAGNATCAACCTCCTTGTCGCAAGCGTCATCACCGATATCGGGGATACCGTCGTCATCACGCCGCACACCGCGTTCGGGGGGACCTTCGCCGGAGACCCGCGCGCGGCGGTGGACGCCGCCATCCCAGCCCGTGAGGTTGAGATGATCAGGCGGGCGGCGAACCCGCACCGGACAATCCCGGTGCTCCAGGGAGCGGATGAAGTGGAGTTCGGTCGCGGCAAGAGTGGGTATGCCCGGATAATCGGGCTTGCACCGGAGGATATACCGATCCTGCTCAATATCGCTGACGGACAGTACCCGCGACAGAACCAGCCGAGGGTGCTCGTCGGAACNCACCTGGCCCGNGAGTACGGCATGATTCCGGGCTCGAGGCTCACGATCGGGAACGAAANCACCCGGGTCTCCGGCGTGCTTGCGGAGCGCGGGCTTGCCTTCGATATCAACCCCGATTATGCGATCGTCGTTTCCGATGCCTGGTACAGGAATCACTTCGGGGACAAAGACACCTACCCGATGGTCATCGTCCGGGTCAGCGATCTGGATGAGATCGACGCCGTGAAGGAGGCGATCGAGACCCGGATCAACCGGCGGGAGGTGGTGGTGGATGTAGCCGACTCGCGTGAGATACTCAGGCAGTACCGGGAGATCTACCGGCAGATCACGGTCTTCCTCGTCGGCATCGGGGGAATATCCCTCATCATAGCCGCCGTAAACATACTCAACGTCACATACATATCGGTGACGGAGCGCATACACGAGATCGGCATCATGCGCGGCATCGGCGCCCTCAGACGCGATATCCTCCGCATGTTTCTCTATGAGGCGATGATCCTCGGGCTCATCGGGAGCATCATCGGCGGCATCGTGAGCGCCGTCTCCGGCTACCTGGTAAGCGTCGTCGCGCTCGAGCTCGCCACAACAGGAATGACCTTCGGCGAGGGCTTCACGGTCTTCGACATGAACGCGGTCGGGTATATCGCCTTTGGTATGGCGTTTGGTGTAGGAACAAGCATCACAGCCGGGCTCTACCCGGCGTGGAGGGGCTCGCGTCTGGCTCCGGTCGATGCTATGCGGCAGAAGTAGCGGGTGCGATTGAGATATGATCTTCTTCAACCTCGCGGTGCGAAACCTCAGGCGACACAAAATTCGTTCGGCTCTTGCGACGATCGGCATCACCATCGGCGTTGTCGCGATCGCTTCCCTGGGCATCGTGGGCATCAGCTTCTCAACCCTCATCGGCGGGATGATCTCTGATGTGAGCGATACCGTGCTCGTCACACCGCACTTTGCGACATCGACGGGAAACCCCTTTGATCCGCGGGATACACTCGCCGCACGCATATCCGATAGAGATCTGAGGGCGATAGAGAAGGCCGTGGGTGAGCATCGTGCCGTTCCCATGATCCTCGCATCAGATCGGATGCAGGTCAGGGATAAGGGCGGCTACGTGACGATGTATGCCATGCCGGCGGCAGATATCCCCTTCCTGCTGAAGAAGGAAGACGGAGTCTACCCGCCGGGGAGGTCTTCGGGGGTGATGGTGGGTTCACTCCTTGCTGGAGA
>JGI24710J26742_10003305_pt1 | contig 13745 bp, 13 predicted proteins | sample BioPla2DNA2_FD_26742 | JGI IMG/M metagenome (IMG submission 26742) | reverse complement strand
TATACAAGTAAGTTTTAAGGAGGTGTAGCCATGATCAGAATTAATCTGCAGCTATTCGCTCATAAAAAGGGAATGGGTAGCACAAAGAATGGCCGTGACAGCGAATCCAAGAGATTAGGTGTTAAAAAAGGTGATGGCCAGCCCGTATTGGCAGGAAATATACTGGTAAGGCAGAGAGGCACCAAAATTCATCCCGGAACCAATGTTGGAATAGGCAGTGATGATACACTGTTTGCCCTCATAGACGGCAGGGTGAAGTTTGAAAGACTCGACAAGAAAAGAAAAAAGGTAAGCGTTTATTCTGCTTAAAGACAGGTTATACTGGTATGGGAAGGGACGAGGCTATCGTCCCTTTTATGCTTTAATGGTGCTATTGGAAACGAGAGGGTCATCCTGAGCGCAGCGTTAGCGGAGTCGAAGGATCTGTTATTATGTCGACTTGGTAAGATTCTTCGCTACGCTCAGAATGACATAAAGAGGCTCAGAATGACATAAAGAGGCTCAGAATGACATAATAAAAAGTACTCTTATTTGGAGGAAAAAATGTTTATAGACTATGCTGAAATCTATATAAAAGCCGGAGATGGTGGAGATGGAGCAATCTCTTTCCGGCGGGAAAAATATATTCCCAATGGGGGCCCTGACGGAGGCGACGGTGGTGCCGGCGGCCATGTAATCTTCAAGGCTGATACTGGGCTTAGGACGTTGATGGATTTTCGTTATAAAAGAAAATATATTGCCCAAAGAGGTGAAAACGGAAGCAAACGCAACAGGAGCGGTAAAAGCGGAGCAAACCTCGTGATAAAGGTTCCGCTGGGTACCATTGTGAAGGACAAGGAAACCGGGAAAATTATTGCCGACATATCCCAGGAAGGACAAGAGGTTATAATAGCCCGGGGAGGAAAAGGCGGAGCCGGAAACCAGCATTTTGCCACTCCCACCCGTCAGGTTCCCAACTTTGCCCGTAACGGCAGTCCCGGTCAGGAGTTTACCGCTATCCTGGAGCTAAAGTTGATTGCGGATGTAGGCCTTCTGGGGTTTCCCAATGTAGGTAAATCCACATTGCTTTCAATGGTAACATCAGCCAGGCCTAAAATAGCCGATTATCACTTTACAACATTATCTCCGAATCTTGGTGTAGTTTCTTTGGGTGAGGGTTCCAGCTTTGTCATCGCCGATATACCAGGTCTTATTGAGGGTGCGCATAAGGGAGCAGGTCTGGGTCATAATTTCTTAAGGCATGTAGAGCGGACAAGGCTTTTAATCCACGTAGTAGATATTGCTGAAATAGATGGTCGTGACGCAATATCGGATTTTGACGTAATTAACGGTGAACTTAAAATGTATAATCCTGAGCTGGCAAAACGTCCCCAGATTATTGCGGCAAACAAAATTGATGTCTTAAGCGAGCCTGAGAAATTGGAAAGGTTCAGAGCTGAGATGGAGAAAAGAGGATATAAGGTTTTTGAGATTTCTGCCGCCACCAACCAGGGTGTTGATGATTTGATGAGATATACCTATGAGCAGCTGATAACTCTGCCTGAGGTGGTGCTGTTTGACCCTTCCGAAGAAGTTGAGATTGATATTGGACCCCAGGAACCTCCTTACACAATAAGACGCGAAAATGAAACATATGTAATTGAGGGACCATGGGTTAATAAAATATTAGGCTCAGTAAATTTTAGTGACAGAGAATCCTTACAGTATTTCCAACGTGTCATGAAAAACATGGGTGTTATAGAAGCACTTGAGGAAAAAGGCATTGAAGAAGGAGACACTGTAAGAATAGGTGAAATGGAATTTGATTATATCCCATAGGAGAAAAATATGATAACAGGAAAGCAAAGAAGTTATTTAAGAAGTTTGGCAAACAGTGTTCCGGCAATTTTTCAAATTGGCAAAAACGGAATCGATGAGAATGTTATCCGCCAGTTTCAAGATGCTCTGGAAGCCAGAGAGCTGGTTAAAGCAAGTGTATTGAAGAATTCAATATATACGGCAAGAGAAGCGTGTGAGGAGCTGGCACAGGCAGTAGATGCAGAAATAGTCTCTGTCATCGGAAACAAATTTGTTCTTTATAAAGAATCAAAGAATAATAAGGTCATCCAATTGCCAAATTAGATGGGAAGTTAGATTCTTGCACCTATGGTAACCTGCTGTGCAAGAATTGATTATGATGATTTGATGTATAATCCTTTAGATGGTGGTAATAAATGATTTGGTTCGGGCCGGCAGGAAATTCAAACAGTTTTTATGAGCAAGGGTTTTCCCACTCTAAACAGATGCCTAAATGGCTCTCTGATATGGGTTTAAACGCTTACGAGTATCAGTGCAATAAAGGGGTAAATCTCAAGGACGAGACAGCTTATGAAATAGGTGAGAAGGCTAAGGAAGCCAATATACACCTGAGTGTTCATGCACCCTACTATATTAACCTGTCCAGTACTGAAGAGGAAAAGAGGGACAACTCGGTAAAATATATTCTGGACACCCTGAGGGTTGCCCAAATTATGGGGGCTAAGCGTATTGTGGTGCATCCCGGATATGTGTCTAAAACAACCCGGAAGACTGCTGTGGAGCTTGCTAAGGCGACATTGCTTGACGCCATTAATGAAGCCGATTATGCGGGGTTTTCCAATATAACCATATGTCCTGAGGTGCTGGGTAAAAACAATCAATTGGGTAATCTTGACGAAGTATTGGAATTATGCGATCTGGATGAAAGACTGATACCTTGTCTGGATTTTGCCCACTTGCATGCACTGACCCAGGGAGGAATGAATACTCAGGAAGATTTCACCAAAGTATTTGATACAGTCAGAAAGCATCTGGGAAAAGACAGAGCACGAAAACCGCATATTCATTTTAGCCGTGTGGAATTCGGAAAAGGCGGGGAAAAGAAGCACTGGAGCTATGCCGATTCAAAGTACGGCCCTGACTTTGACCCTCTGGCAAAAACTATAATAGCTCTTGATTTGGAGCCGGTTATTATATGCGAATCCCGGGGAACAATGGCCGAGGATGCTCTGACACTGAAAGAAATTTACTTAAAACATCTCAATAATCCCAACCCTTAAACTATCAATGAAACAATAAGACTTAATATTAAAGGGAACATGATCAGCATAAGGTTTGCTACTGCAAGACCGAAGGTATCCTTTTTTGTTTGAAGATCGTAGAAAACCTTTATATTCTTATATACCTTACAGGCAGTAAGCAGTGTCAACAAGGATATCAGAGGCAAATAGCCCATTACTGCGCAGAAGATTATATCCAGATATGCCAAAGCATAAATAGCTCCATATAAAACAAGAGCTTTCTTTTTGCCAATTTGAATAGGCAGGGTATAGCGTTTGTTTATAAAGTCGTCTTCCATATCACAGATATTGTTGGCAAGCATTATATTAGCAATACAGAACACAGCAGGCAGCGATGATAATATAACAGGGAGTAACAGCCTCCAGTTAATATTAAAGATGATATTCGTATTATTAATAACAAGTGTCAGAGGAGAGTAATCAAAAATAGAGGCATATACCACCAGAAACGGTATNACAAGCCCCATAAAACCTCCTGAAAACAATTCTCCAAAAGGTGTTCTTGAAATAGGAAGAGGTCCTGCAGAGTAGAGAATACCCATTAAAAAGGAAAGCATCCCCAATGCCAGTAAATAATAATCTGTTCTTAGAAATGTCAGTATACCAAACACAATTGCTANTATGAATAAAACTGCTATGGTTATTACTACAGTGCTTTCTTTCAGTCCGAATTGTCCGATGGCATTATGCACCTCATAATTATAACCCTCTTTCTTAATTGCTTTTTTATAATCCTGATAATTATTAAGAGCTGTAGTAAACATATCAAAGCAAATAAGAGATATAAAAAAGAAAAGAACGTTTAATACCTTCAAAGTTTTATACATAAAAAAGCTGTAAAAAACCCCAAAAACAAAAGGTGTTACGCTTGCTATTTTGGTTTGTATCTCAACAAGTTTTAAGAAACTTTTAATTCGCATTTCTGGATTCTCCCCATTCGACATATAATATTGGTTTAACATAATTATATCCATTTTATTGCTGTATGTTAAGAAATCCGATACAATAATATTATTCTGGAGTTTTTAAAGATTGCTCAGTGTAATATCAAAATGAAAGGGGCATTAATAACAGATGAAAAGAATAACAGTTCTTAATGGGCCAAACATTAATTTGTTGGGGACCAGAGAACCTGATATATATGGACATCAAACTCTGGAGGATATTAAGATGAAGCTGGAAGCGGAGGCTGCTGCATACAGCATCCAACTGGATTTTTATCAGTCCAATCATGAGGGTGATATTATTGACAGAATACATGATGCATATCAAAAGGGATATAATGGGATTATTATTAATCCGGGGGCATTTACCCACTACAGCTATGCCATCCGGGATGCAATAAGTTCAGTAAATATACCCACCATAGAAGTTCATCTTTCCAATATCCATGCCAGAGAGGAATTTAGGTCCAAATCAGTTATTGCTCCTGTTTGCGTAGGACAGATATGCGGCCTGGGTGCAGATGCATATTCTGCGGCACTTTTTGTTTTACACAGACGATTATTAACCCAGTAATATTAATAAAAAGGAATGACGAAATGAACCAAAGACTGAAAAAATTGAGAGATTTAATAAAAGAAAAGGCTTGCAATGCATGCCTGATTGCCGGAAGACCCAATACCCTATACTTTTCAGGATTTACCGGCTCAACTTCATTATTATTGGTTAGTATTGATAAAGCCTGGCTAATGGTTGACTTTAGATATACAATACAAGCCAAACAACAGGTTTATGAGGGTATTGAGGTTATTGAAATTGAAGAAAGCTTTTATTCTACATTAAATAAAATAGTAAAACAGAATTCCATAGACATAATTGGCTTTGAAGGCCAGGCCATTACTGTTTCGGAATTATACAGAATAAAAGAAAGTCTTACAAAAATCAAGAAACTGGTAAGATTAGACAACCAGATTGAATGGATTCGTAGTATTAAGGATTCTGATGAAATAGAGCGAATACAACAGGCCGTGCTTTTAGGAGATAAGGTTTTTGATCATATTATTAAATTTATTAAACCTGGAATGAAGGAAACAGAAGTTGCCGCAGAACTGGAATACACCATGAAAATACTGGGGGCAAAGGGTCCGTCATTTGAGAGTATTATAGCAGCAGGACACAGATCTGCCATGTGTCACGGCACCGCGACAGATAATACTATTAAAAATGGTGACACAGTAGTTTTGGACTTTGGAGTAATTTACCGTAATTATTGTTCCGATATGACGAGAACAATATTTATAGGAGAACCGAAAAAAGAACTGGTAAAAGTATATGATATAGTAAAAAAAGCTCAACAAGCTGCCCTGGATGGTATTACATCAGGGATGAGCGGATATGAGGCAGATAAAATAGCCAGGGATATAATAGCTCAACATGGATATAAGGAAGCATTCGGTCATAGTTTGGGGCACGGTGTAGGTATACAGATACATGAGGAACCCAGATTGTCCGAGAAAAGTGTTGATGTTCTGAAAGATGGCATGGTGTTTTCGGTAGAACCCGGTATTTATATAGAAGGTCTGGGTGGTGTAAGAATTGAGGATATGGTGGTACTGATAGACGGCAGGATAAAAAACTTTACCACCAGCCCTAAAGACATGATTATTATATAAATAATTAGAGTTTTTTTCTTGCATACCTAAACATAATAGCTTAATATAAAATGGTAAGAATATACCGAATTTTTGTAAGAGAGGTTTATTTATTATGATTGTTGCAGGTGATTTTAAAAATGGCACAACTTTTGAAATGGAAGGGCAGGTTTACCAGATTGTTGAATTCCAGCATGTAAAGCCCGGAAAAGGTGCCGCTTTTGTAAGAACTAAAATAAAGAATGTATTGACAGGTTCTACAGTAGAGCGTACATTTAGCCCTACCGACAAGTTTGAGAGAGCTCAGATAGTGAGAAGAGATATGGAGTATCTGTATAATGATGGTGATTTGGCATATTTTATGGATACAGAAAATTATGAGCAGCTACCTATAAATTTGTCTGCTATCAGCGATGCTCTTGTTTTTGTAAAGGAAAATACAATTTGTAAGGTTCTTTCTTATAAGGGCAATGTGTTTGGTGTAGAGCCACCTATGTTTGTAGAACTGGAAGTTACTGATACTGAGCCCGGATTTAAGGGTGATACTGCAACCGGGGCAACTAAACCGGCTGTTGTGGAAACAGGTGCTCAGGTAAAGGTTCCGCTTTTCGTTAACCAGGGCGATATTATTCGTATAGATACCCGTACCGGCGAGTATATGGAAAGAGTATAAAAACTTAATAATATTATCATTATTGACAGAGTCCTTTTTTGGGACTCTGTTTTTGTCTCTGCATAAATCAAGGAATTTATCCAATACTATGTATGAAACAATTTAGACAGTGGGTCTTTGGAAGGAGGTAAAAATTTTTGAAAGCAACAGGTATTGTTAGAAGGATTGACGATCTTGGAAGAGTAGTTATACCAAAAGAAATCAGAAGAACCTTAAGGATAAGAGAGGGTGATCCCCTTGAGATTTATACAGACCGTGAAGGAGAAGTTATTCTAAAAAAATATTCTCCCATAGGCGAATTGGGTGATTTTGCCGAAGCATACGCTGAGTCGCTTCACAATACAAGCGGGCACATTATAGCCGTAGCAGACAGAGATTCCATTATCGCCGTTTCCGGCGGTTCAAAGAAGGAGTTGTTAGAAAAAACATTAAGCCCTGATGTTGAAAAAGTGATAGAAAATAGAGATATGTTTATAGCTCAGTCAGAAGAGTCTCAGCGTATTCCGGTAGTATCCGACGAAAAAGGCGGTACCAAATACACCTCTCAGGTGATTTCGCCTATCGTATCCGAAGGGGATGCCATAGGTGCGGTAATAATGCTTTCTACTGATCCCAAGACTAAGATGGGAGATGTAGAAACAAAGCTGGTGCAATCAGCGGCAAACTTCCTGGGTCGTCACATGGAGCAATAGAATTATAGAATATAAAAACAAGACAAGGAAAGTTCCCTGTCTTGTTTTTTATATAGGTTTTCCTGCTATAACTCTTGCTACATGGACACCACTGGCGGCTGCCTGTGACAGCCCACGGGTTATTCCGGCACCATCGCCTATGGCATAAAACCCGGGGAGCTCCGTTTCGAATTCATTGCTCAAAATTAACCTTGAGCTGTAGAATTTAACCTCAACACCATAGAGAAGGGTATCATAATTGGCTGTCCCTGGAGCGATTTTGTCCAGGGCGTTTATCATCTCAATTATATTGTCAAGATGCCTTTTTGTAAGGACAAGACTTAAATCACCGGGAGTTGCTTTCAAAGTAGGAACGGTAAAACTCTGGGCAAGACGGTGCTCGTTTGTACGTTTACCCTTTATCAAATCCCCAAATCGCTGTACCAAAACTCCTCCGCCCAACATATTCGAAAGTGAAGCAATTCGTTTGCCGTATTGGTAAGGTTCGTTAAAAGGCTTGGTGAAACGATTGCTGACAAGGATTGCGAAATTGGTATTTTCACTCCTATAGGCAGGGTCAGTATAGCTATGTCCATTAACGGTTATAATGCCGTCAACATTTTCACTTACAACATGTCCATACGGATTCATGCAAAATGTTCTGACCAAATCACCGTATTGCTTGGTCCTGTATAAAAACTTGGACTCATAAACTATGTCGGTAATGCTCTCAAATATTCTGGCAGGAAGCTCTACTCTGACACCTATATCAACCTGATTATTCAGCAATTGCAGGTTAAGCCTGCGACACTGAGCAGCAAACCATTCGGCCCCCGACCGCCCGGGAGCAACTATCAGATATTTACACACTGCAGTTTTGCCGTTAGCTAGTGTTATTTTATATCCTAATTCCTGTTTTTCAATAGTTTCAACTCCTGATTCGCAGGAGATTTCAACCCGTTCATTCAAGTAGTCAAACATTTTCATTAGTATCTGTCTGTTATTTTCTGTACCCAAATGCTTAACCTCAGCCTCTAATAGATGCAGGTCATAAGAGAGAGCCTTTCTGGATATTTCACGGGCCTCAGGAGTATTGGTGGAAAACCGTTTTTTCGTTGCACCAAAACTCACATTTACAGTATCAATATATTCTATCAAATCCATGATTTTACGTGAATCAAGATATTCGTTAAGCCATCCGCCAAACTGGGTAGTAAAATTATATTTACCGTCAGAGAAGGCGCCTGCGCCTCCAAAACCGTTCATAATACCGCATGAATTACAATTTATGCATGTTTGAACCTTCTTTTCAACTATGGGGCAAAATCTGTTATAAATGTCTTTTCCCTGCTCAAGCATTAGTATTTCCATACCCGGCATGAGTTTCTGCAGCTCATAACCTGCAAAAATACCAGCAGTTCCGCATCCCACAACTATCGTATCGTAGCTGTTCTTTCTCATTAAAATACCCCTTCCAAAATCAAATGCGCATACCAATTAAGCGCGTATATATTATACCATAAGTTCAGCAAAGCAATTTATTGTTTTGAGCCGTCGCCAACGGCGCTGCCGCATGCTGTGCAGGTGGCAGTTGCTTAATGATTCAATGCTCGTGCGTAATAACCTCACCCGTTACCAAAGATGTCATCCTGAGCGCAGCGTAGCGGAGTCGAAGGATCTTTCACGTCTACGCATAAGATTCTTAGCTGACGCTCAGAATGACACGTGGACTTGAAATGACAACAGGGTGCCCGAATATACATTGCTATCGAACATTTGTTTGATTTGAGTGGTGCTCTATTATATACTATAATGGTAAAGCAAATAAACACTAAAGAATAGCATTACCCAATTCGGAGGGGAATTATGGAGATTTTAAAAGGCCTAAATCCAGAACAAAAGCAGGCCGTTATGCATACAGAAGGGCCTTTGCTGGTTCTTGCGGGAGCAGGCTCAGGCAAGACAAGAGTTTTAACACACAGAATTGCATATTTGGTGAAAGAAAAGCTGATTCGTCCCTGGAATATCCTGGCCATAACCTTTACCAATAAGGCGGCCAGAGAAATGAAAGAAAGAATGGAAAAGCTGATCGGTCCACAGGCTGATGATATATGGGTAGGGACATTCCACGCCTGTTGCGTAAGAATATTAAGGCGTGAAATTGAAAAGCTGGGCTATGACAGGAGTTTTGTAATATATGATTCCGATGATCAAAAAAGCCTGATTAAAACCTGTCTGGATCAGTTAAATATCAATGATAAAAACTTTCCTCCCCGTACTGTTTTACATGAAATCAGCCGGGCAAAGGACGAGTTGGTTGACCCTGAAAGATTTTCACTAATGTACGCTTCAGACTATCGTATGAGTAAAATTGCGGATATATATAAGTTGTACCAAAAGAAACTCAAGGCTAATAATGCTTTGGATTTTGATGACATTATCCTGCTGACTATACGCGTTTTATCAGATTTTCCTGAGGTGCTGGACTATTATTCCGATAAGTTCCGTTATATTCTGGTGGATGAATACCAGGATACCAATACTGCCCAATATATGCTGGTAAGCATGCTTGCCACAAAACATGGGAACATATGCGTTGTAGGGGATGACGACCAGATGATATACGGCTGGAGGGGAGCTAATCTTCGAAATATTCTTGATTTCGAGAAGGATTATCCCAACTGCCGGGTTATTAAACTTGAACAGAACTATCGTTCTACAAAAACTATACTTGAAGCTGCCAATAATGTAATCAGAAATAATGGCGGCAGAAAAGGAAAGCAGCTTTGGACAAATAATGCCGAGGGTAAGCTCTTAAACAGGTACGAGGCTGTAGATGAACGTGATGAAGCATATTATATTGCAGGTACCATGAAGGCACTGAAAAAATCCGGCAGGTCATACAATGATATGGCTATTCTTTACAGACTTAATGCTCAGTCCCGTATATTGGAGGAAATGCTGATGAAGCATGGCATTCCCTACAAAATATATGGTGGGCTGAAGTTCTATGCCCGTAAGGAAATCAAGGATGTTATAGCACTGTTGAGAGTTGTTCAGAACGGGAATGATGATATCAGCTTAAAAAGAATAATTAATGTGCCTAAGAGGGGTATCGGAAAAACCACCCTGGACCGGATAGAACAGTATGCAATAAGCGAAGATGTTAGCATGTATAAAATAATTTCCATGATTAACAACTATCCGGAGCTTTCACGGGTCAGCAAAAAACTGCAGGGATTCTTTAATTTTATTGAGAATATGAAGGTTTTGGCTGCCAGGACAGAGCTGGTAGAGCTAATTGAACTCTTGATTGATAAAAGTGGTATTGTAAAAGAGCTTGAAACAGAGATGACAGTGGAAAGCAGAACCCGGATAGAGAATATCAAGGAATTTGTTTCGGTGGCCAGAGAATTTGAATTAACCGCTGAAGAAAAGCCGACCTTAGAGGATTTTCTTGCACATATATCACTGGTAGCCGATATTGATGATACCGAAGAAGTTGGGGATCGTGTGGTGATGATGACTCTTCACAGTGCAAAAGGTCTGGAGTTCCCCGTTGTTTTTATAGCAGGAATGGAGGAGGGAATATTCCCTAGCTACAGATCATCAGCAGAAGAGGAAGAGCTGGAAGAAGAGCGCCGGCTATGCTATGTAGGAATAACCCGTGCCAGGGAGGAAGTCTATCTTACCAATGCAAAATGCCGTATGCTTTTCGGAAGTACCGCTTATAACCGTGAATCACGATTTTTAAGAGAGATACCCGGGCAGCTCATTTCTCAAATGGAGAATGCACAAGCACAAGAAAGCCCAGGAGGTTTCAGAAAAGAACCAGCCTTTGTGCCTGGTGGCAAGGTAATGGATTTATCGGATCTCAAAGCCAGAATTAAAGCATTCAATCGTTTGTCTTATGATAATGATTCGGCAGTTAATGTCGGAGATCGTGTTGTGCATAAAAAGTTTGGTGAAGGGGTTGTAAAAGCCAAGGTAAAAGAGAGCGAAGACTTCAGGCTGGACATTGATTTTGATCAATATGGAATGAAACGTCTCATGGAAAGCTATGCAAGGCTCAAAAAAATATAGTATAATTTGATGAGTGATTTGGGTGAATTGTATGAATGATAATAACAATTCTTTAAACAACCGTAATAAGTATAATGAAGATCTTAATGACCTTCTGGATCAAATGGATAGTATCTTAAAGAGAAATCCATTGGGGGGAGTTTACGACGACCTTTTTTCAAGTAAGCTTCCTATAATAGATGACTTAACACCTCCTTACAGTGGAAATGAGCAGAATGCGCAATTTGATCCGGGAAGCAATCCGTTTGATTCGGCAGAAATTGGGGATACTGCTCCTAAAAAGAGCCTTGATGAGTTTATTGAGGAACTCAACACTCTTGTGGGTCTCAAAAAGGTTAAAGAGGACGTCAGGTCTCTGACTAATGTTGTAAAGATAATGAAGATGCGCAAGGAAAGAGGCCTGCCGGAAGTCGAAATGTCCCTGCATCTGGTTTTTACAGGGAATCCGGGAACGGGCAAAACCACTGTAGCCAGATTATTGGCCGGCATTTACAGAGAAATTGGGGTATTATCGAAAGGGCATCTGGTAGAGGTAGACAGATCAAAGCTGGTAGCCAAATATGTCGGGCAGACGGCTCCTCAGGTTATGGAAGTGGTAAATGAAGCAATGGGAGGCGTTCTTTTCATAGACGAAGCCTATTCTTTAGTTTCACGGAGGGGAGAAAATGACTTTGGATATGAAGCTGTGGATACACTTTTAAAAGCTATGGAGGATAATCGTGATGACCTTATCGTGATTGTTGCCGGTTATCCGGATAAAATGGAGGAATTTTTAAACTCCAACCCCGGCCTTCAATCCCGATTTAACAAATATATAAATTTTGATGATTATACTCCTGAAGAGCTGATGGATATCTTCAGTGGAATGTGTAAGAAGAATGGATATAAGCTGACCGAAGAGGCCGAAGAAAAGATTAAACAAATGCTTGAATTTCTTCATGAAACCCGATCCGACAGTTTTGCAAATGCTCGTACAGTCCGGAATTTATTTGAAAAGCTTCTCACTATCCAGGCCGACAGACTGGCAGCATTTGAATCGGTCAGCGATGAAGACCTTTCTTCAATAACAGAAGAGGATCTGGATAAAGTCGACCTTAATGAGCTTATGAGATGATTTTTAGCTGTACCGTCTATTTTTCCTGATAACCAGTGATAAGGCAAAAAAGGCTATACCAAAGCAAAAAACTATTGCCATATCTGATAAAACAGGCTTAATATATGCAGCATCAAAATGTGTCAGTTGCGCGATTCGATTATTAGCCTTTACATACCAATAGGAAGGTGTAAAACTTGCTATTTTAAGAGCTGTACTTCCCAGAAATTCAACCGGTACAAATACTCCACTTAAGAAGCAGCTGCCCAGAACAACGACATTTGTTATAGCAGATATTGTTTCGTTTCCCTTTGCCACGCTTCCTATAAAAAACCCCATACCCGAACCGCAGAAGGCAAATATGAAGGAACTTATAATAAAATAAAAAGTATTTAAAGTGAGGCTATTTTTAGCGTCAATAATAAGGCAGAATACAACCATTATTAGCCATGATACCATAGCAAACGTTAAATTAGCTAAAATAAATTGCAGGTTGGCAGCAGTATCACTTAATGGTGAGCAGCCCACTCTTCTTTTTAAATCCCTGTCATTATAGGATATCATTAAGGCTGACATTCCCAGAATTAGGATTGAGAGCAAGGAGTAAGCCAGGTAATTGAAAAAGTAATTACTGTAGTTTAAGTCTGCTTCTGGTTCTGAATAAGGAATTTCCACATTTGTTTCTTTAGAAAGATTCTCTTTTAAGTATGAGACCAACTCTTCCTGCGTGATACCACCCATCTGCTGAATATATAACCTTGCTGTGTTCAGGTATTTATTAATGGCTAAATCAATATAAGCACTGCTGTAAGAATCAGGTATTGTGGTCTTTTCAAGAGGCATATAATCGCCGTTTATAAATCTTTGAGTAAAGCCTTCAGGTATGCGAAGGATGTAGACAATCCTTCTAAAGAAAAGAGCATCCTGCAAGGTTTCGGTTTCATCGGGAAGTTCGACAAAATTTGCCGCTTTGCCCAGCTCATCCTTAAGACCTTCTATTAAAGGACTTTCTTCCTCGTTTATAAAAGCAATGTTTGTTTTCACGCGTGAAAATGTTTCCTGCTCTTTATGAGATTTCTGTGCCGTTACAGCCATTATAGAAGAAACAATTAAAAACACAATAATATATATTAGTAAGTGCGGTATATTTTTTTTGGTTATTTTCATGCAAAGCTTATAAACTGGCATACTTTCGCCTCCTTAGGATCAGATAGGTGCCAAAAGTGGCTAATATAGTGAAGACTGACAAAAAGACCATGTTAAGAAAGTATCTTGACAGGTTGTCGTAATAGTAAAGACTGTATAAAGCATCTGTCAGCAGGTTAATTGGATTAATATAAGACAGGATGGGTACATTTTGGGCAATAATGTATTTCATGTCCTGAAACATCATGCCGGCAAGAAACGATCCAAGCATTGATATAGTGAGTACGGCTGCGACTTTTAGGCCTTCTGATTTTTTTACTGTGGCACTTATAAGAGCACCCATCAGTACGCCGGCTATAGAACCGATAATAGTCGTCAGTACTACAA
>JGI24710J26742_10003304_pt1 | contig 13751 bp, 7 predicted proteins | sample BioPla2DNA2_FD_26742 | JGI IMG/M metagenome (IMG submission 26742) | reverse complement strand
TTAATACAGTCTGGAGGAGTTGAAACTATTCCGTAATTTTCAATAAAAATATTATTGTTTTTTCTTACTGAAACTTCAACTACCTTTATATTCCTATACCCTACGTCAATGCAAACCATTGAAGTTTTTCTAAAAAATAAATCCCAAAACATTTACATATCCCCCTTAAGTGCAAAACATATGTGTTTTAAACATAAACTGTATATAATTATACGCTAAAATAACACAGGGCACAACATATTTATTATATAATACTTTATAAAAATTTATAATTTATTTTTATATAATATAGATATGCCACTTTTAAATAAACTTGTATGCTTTTTTAATTATAGCATATAAATTATTATAATACTAGTATATTTACTTTTAAAGGTACATTTATTTTTTTTTATCATAATAAATATACCTTGTATTGACATTGAAATTTTTACTATAGATAGAATTATATATTTTTTTTATGAACTTTACAATTCTTTTTCTATGAAAATATAAAATATTTTTTAAAAGGACATTATTTCCATAGACTTTGTACATTAATACTTATTAATATTATCGGAAATTTCCTTCAAAAACTTTAGAACTATTTTTGCCTCTTCAAAAGTATTAAAGCACCCAACACTTAACCTTACTGCCCCCATCTTTATAGTTTTTAATGTATTATGTGCTAAGGGAGAACAATGAAGTCCTGCACGGGTAGCTACATTATAAATTCTATCTAGTACATAACTTACTTCATTTGACTCAACATCATCAAAATTAAAAGCAATAATTCCAGAGTTTTTTAAAATTTCTCTTCTGCTATATATTTTAACATTCTTAAGTTCTGACAATCCATCATAAATGGTCTTTACAAGTTCATGTTTTAATTTATTAATATAATCTAGTCCAATTTTATTAATATACTCAATTCCATAGCCTAGTCCTACTATTCCAGGAGTATTTAAAGTTCCACTTTCAAGTATATCGGGAAATGATTCAGGCTGCATAGGGCTTTCTGAATTACTGCCTGTTCCTCCAGTCATTAAAGGATTTATCTTTATTCCCTCTTTCACATAAAGCCCACCTGTCCCTTGGGGACCTAAAAGNCCTTTATGTCCTGGAAATGCCAGCATATCAACATTTAACTCTTCTACATCTATTTTTATACTTCCAGCCCCTTGGGATGCATCAATTAAAAATAAAATTCCATTTTCCTTTGCAATTACCCCAATATCCTTAACCGGCATTATAATTCCATTTACATTAGATGACAGAGTAGATACTATAAGCCTTGTGTTACTTTTTACTGCCTTTTTAATATCTTGTGGATCTATTTCACCAAATTCATTCCCCGGTACAATTGTAAGTTCAATAACATTTCCCTTTTCTAAAGACTTTAAGGGCCTTATTACAGAATTATGCTCCATACATGTGGTTATCACATGATCTCCTTCTTTTAAAACACCTTTTATTGCAATATTAATTGCCTCTGTAGCATTTTTAGTAAACACAAGCTGCATAGGATTTTTTATGTTAAAAAAATTAGAAATAACCTCTCTAGTTTTAAATACAGCCTTCCCCGACTCAAGAGACATTTTATGTCCCCCTCTGCCAGGGTTTGCACAATACTTTTCCATACACCAGAGCATTTCTTCATAAACTCTTCTTGGCTTTGGATATGAAGTTGCAGCATTGTCAAGATAAATCATATTACCCACCTCTACAAATTAGATGTTAAATTTAGATATTTAGGAAGCTTCAACCCCGCTTTTTCTGCTGCATAAATAGCAGCATCAATATCAACCATATTTTTATCATCATAAATTTTATAATTTGTTCTATATTTTACTGGAGTGTTAATTAGCATAATGGTATTTGCACCTGCATTTAAAGCCCACACTTGAGCGTCTTTATCTAAAGAAGCCAAAGCTGTAGTTGATGGTATGTATACTTTTTTACATACAATTCTTGTAACTGCCATGGTTCTTAGAGTAAGGTCAATATCACCATGGGGTATATTTTCAAAAGCAGTACCTTTTGCAGGAATAAAAGGACCTATTCCTATCATATTTATACCCATATCCTTAAAATATATTATATCCCTTGCAATATCCTCTATAGTTTGACCAGGAATTCCAATAATGTTGCCTGAACCGTTTATATAACCTAATTCTTTTAGCCACTTAGAACATTTAAGCCTTAAATCAAAATTTCCATCTGGATGAATCATTTCAAAAAGTTTTTTGTTTGTTGTCTCAATTTTTAATAGAAAATTGTTTGCACCAGCTTTTTTTAAACTTTCATATTCTTCAAAAGATTTTTCTCCAACACTTAAAGTAATTCTCATGCCAGTTGCTTTTTTTATTCTTTTTACAAGCTCTACAAGCCTTTCAGTTCCCCAATGGTGGTCTTCTCCTGACTGAAGTATCACTGTCCTTAGGCCTATTTTATTCAAATACTCTACAACTTCCATTATTTCCTCTTCATTCATTCTATACCTTTTAATTTTGTTTTGTGCATTTATTCCACAGTATTTGCACTTTTTACTGCAGTAGTTGGAAAATTCTATAGCACCTCTTATTTCTAATACATTTCCCACTGCCTCTCTCCTTATTCTGTCTGCCGCAGCATAAATCCCATCAATTTCTTTTTTATTTTCAGTTGAAAGAAGGTATACAATTTCTTTTTCTAAAAGTTCATCTCCATTTTCAATCTTTTTTAAAATATCTAAAAATTCTTTTGATACCGATGCCCCAAGTTTTCTGTCAATAAGACCTTGAAGCTTCATTTTTTTGTCTTCATATATGCCTCTTATTTCAATTTCATTTTCAGAAATTATATTTTTTGACTTTTCAACATTTACATCCTCTACTTTTATAGCTATAGCACACACTGTACCTGATTCTGGCGGGGCTGGAACTAAATCTGTTTCTATTCCTTTTTCCCTCAAAAGTCTGTTTATTAAAAGCATTTGCCCACTGTTTTTAGCCAATATCAAATAAAATTTCCCCTTCACACACTCACTTCCTTTCAACTTATATATACACATCCCCATCTATTTTAAACTTTTTATTTTCCGCTTTTCTTTTAAAACTATAAAACTCCTTAAGACCTAAAAGTTTTAAGTCTTAAAGAGTTTTTATTAAATTAAAAATTAAGCTCTACAAACCTTAAAGACTTCTAATGAGTAATGGCAACCTTTGCCCTTACACCATTAATATTTCCTAACTTTCCGGTTAATGCTCCAATTTCATCATTGGTACCATCTACAATAATAGAAATAACCGATACACCTTTTTCTTTGTAGGGAATACCCATCCTGCCTACAATTATATGGCCAAAATCACTTAGTATATTATTTATTTTTTTAGAAGTTTCTTCACGATTGTTAGTTACTATTCCTAAAACAGCCACTCTATTTTTATCCATAGCTAAAACCTCGCTTTAATTACCCAGGCTTTCAATAGCCTTTTTAATTAATTTTTCATCTTCTAGTGTACACTGGATTACTTCTCCTATTTTTTTCCTTGGTAAAATAAATTTTAGTTTATCTCCAACAATTTTTTTATCATAAAACATTTGATTATATACCTTGTCTACATCAATACCTTTAAGGCTAACAGGTAAATCTATTTTTTCCAAAGTTGTTTTAACTTTTTCAGTGGTTGTATCATCAATAAGGTCAAGATAGTTTGCTAGCCTAAAAGCACCTACCATTCCTAAAGAAACACACTCACCATGCAGTAAATTAAAATCCATCACCGTTTCAATTGCATGACCTATAGTATGGCCAAAATTAAGAATTGCCCTAAGGCCGCTTTCNTTTTCATCTTTTTCAACAACACTTCCTTTAATGGAACAGTTTACTTTTACAATATACTGCAATACCCTTTGGTCTAAATTTAAAATTTTTTCAGCATTTTCATCAATATATTCATAAAACTCTTCATCTTTTATGATACCATGTTTTACAACTTCTCCAAGTCCTGAGCAAAGTTCTCTTTTTGGGAGAGTTTTAAGTGAATTAACATTAATATATACTAATTTAGGCTGGTAAAAGGAACCTATTATGTTTTTATGCCCTTTAAAATCCACTCCAACCTTTCCTCCCACACTGCTGTCAGACTGTGCCAAAAGAGTTGTTGGTATTTGCACAAAATTAACTCCTCGTAAAAAGGTGGCAGCTACAAACCCTGTAATATCACCTACTACCCCTCCACCTAATGCTATAATTGTAGCATTTCTATCTAGTTTAAGAGTAATTAAAAAATTATAGATTTCCCTTATTGTATCAAGGTTTTTATTCTTTTCTCCAGCTTCTATTACAAATTTTTCAACATCTAAGCCAGAACTTTCAAAAGCTTTCATACACTCATCTGCCTGGCAGCTGTCCACATTGGTATCTGTAATTAAAACTAGCTTTCCTTTAAGTGCTGCATCATCAATGGTTTTTCCTATTCCATCATAATTAGTTGTTATATAAATAGGATAACTTCTTTGACCTAAATCAATATTTAACTTTATCACTTTTTAACACTCCACCTTTATAAATATATATCCAATATGACCACATGTTAAAAATGTGGTCATATTGTTTTATATAAAAACCATCTATTATTCAATTGCAGTTTTACATCTGTCACAAATGCTAGGATGTTCCTGGTCTTTTCCAACTGTTTTGCTAATCATCCAGCATCTTTCACATTTTTCCCCTTCTGCTTGAGAAATTACAACCNTTATTCCTTTAAATTCATCATCTTCATAGAACTTTCCTTCTACTTCTACTGAATTTATAAGTTCTACATCAGATACAATAAATATGGTAATTAAATCCTTTTCAATTGATTTTAAGAAATCATAATTGGACTCATCTGCATATATGGATACTTTAGCATTTAATGAATGTCCAATTAGTTTTTCTGCTCTTGCAATTTCTAAAGCTTTTGAAACTACTTGACGAACTCTTATTATTTTTGCCCACTTTTCTTCTAGTTCCTTATTGTCATAGACTGGATTTTGAGCTGGCCAGTAATTTAGCTGCACACTTTCAGCATCATCCCCCTCTTTATGAGGCATATACTGCCAGATTTCCTCACTTGTAAAAGCAAGCACTGGAGTTAGTATTTTAACTAAAGAATCTAATATTTCATACATAGTAGTCTGTGCAGCCCTTCTACCTACAGAATCTGCTTTTGAAGTATAAAGTCTGTCTTTTATTATGTCAAGATAGAAGTTACTCATATCTATAACACAGAAATTATGAATTGCATGGAACATCAAATGAAATTCATATTTACTATATGCATCATCCACCACTTTTATCAGTTTGTTGAGTTTCATCAATGCCCATTTATCAAGTTCATATAATTTGTCGTATTCTACCATATCTTTGTTAGGATCATAATCACTTATATTTCCAAGGATAAATCTACTTGTATTTCTGATCTTTCTATAAACTTCAGAAAGCTGTTTTAATATATCCTTTGAAATTCTAATATCACTTTTATAATCTGAAGATGCAACCCAAAGCCTTAAAATATCAGCCCCATATTCTTTTATTACATCTTCTGGGTCAATTCCATTACCCAAAGACTTAGACATCTTTCTTCCTTCACCATCAACAACATACCCGTGAGTTAAAACAATTTTATATGGTGCTCTTCCTCTAGTTGCAACAGAAGTAAGAAGTGAAGACTGGAACCACCCTCTATGCTGGTCACTTCCTTCTAAATACATATCCGCTGGAGAGTGCAAGCCCTCAAAAGTTTCTAAAACTGCTGCATGGGTAGAACCTGAATCAAACCACACATCCATTATATCCTGTTCTTTTTCAAACTCATTACATCCACATTCACATTTAATGCCTTCAGGTATAATATCCTTTGAATCCACTTCATACCATGCATTAGAACCTCTTTCTTTAAAGAGTTTTGCTACAGCTTCTATAGTTTGATCATTTATAAGCTCTTTTTTACATTCTTTGCAGTAAAATATAGGTATTGGAACTCCCCATATTCTCTGCCTTGAAATACACCAATCTCCTCTGTCTCTTACCATTGCTGTTATTCGTTCCTTACCCCAATCAGGAACCCATTTTACTGTATCAATAGCTTTTATTGCTTCATCTCTAAAACCATCTATAGAGGCAAACCACTGTTCTGTTGCTCTAAAAATTATAGGGTCTTTACATCTCCAACAATGTGGGTATTGGTGTTCTATTTTTTCTGAAGCCAAAAGATGACCTGTTTGTTTTAGCTGTTCTATAATAGCAGCATTTGACTTTTCATAATAAAGTCCTGCAAACTGTCCTGCATCAGCGGTAAGATGTCCCTTATCGTCAACAGGAACAATTACCGGAATATCGTATTTTTTACACACCTCAAAGTCCTCTGCACCATGTCCTGGAGCTGTATGAACACAACCAGTACCAGCCTCTAAAGTTACATGATCCCCTGTTATTATTACTGAGTCTCTGTCTAAGAAAGGATGCTTACACAAAATTCCCTCTAAATCTTCTCCCTTAAACTTTCCAACCACTTCATATTCTTCTATTTCTGCTACCTTCATAACATCTTCTATTAATTCTTCTGCTATCACATAATATTCATTTTTAGCCTTTACTACACCATATTCAAATTCAGCATTTAAACTTATAGCCAGGTTTCCAGGCAATGTCCAAGTAGTTGTGGTCCAAATTACAAAATAAATATTATTTAAATTTTCAGTTATTGATTTAAATTTACCCTTATCATCCTTAACATTAAATTTAACATATATAGATGTAGTGGTATCTTCTAGATACTCTATTTCCGCCTCTGCAAGTGCTGTTTCACATTCAGGGCACCAATAAACAGGTCTTAGTCCTTTATAAATATGACCGTTTTTTGCCATTTCCCCAAATACTTCTATTTGCTTTGCTTCAAATTCTGGCTCTAGAGTTATATAAGGATTATCCCAATCAGCACGTACTCCCAGCCTTTTAAAAGCGTTTCTTTGAACATCTAAGTATTTTAAAGCAAAATCTTTACATGCGTTTCTAAATTTTACAGCACCCACTTCATGCCTTTTTAACCCTAATTCCTTTATTGCCCTTTGTTCAATAGGAAGTCCATGAGTATCCCATCCTGGAGTAAAAGGTGTTTTGTATCCCTTCATACTATAGTATTTTATAACTATGTCCTTTAAAATTTTGTTTAAAGAAGTTCCAAGATGTATTCCTCCATTTGCATAAGGAGGTCCATCGTGCAGGATAAAAACAGGCTTTTCTTCATTTTTTTCAAGCTGTTTTTTATAAATATTCATTTCATCCCACTTCTTTAAAAAATCTGGTTCTTTTTGAGGAAGATTTCCCCTCATGGGAAATTCCGTCTTTGGTAAATTTAGTGTTTTTCCATAATCAACTGACATATCTATACCTCCATTTATAATTTAAACTTTAATCTAAATTTCAATTAAAAAACTCTCATCCAAAAAAGGGACGAGAGTTTAACTCACGCGGTACCACCCACATTATTTATTAATATATAAATCCAAAATCATTAATGATTCTAAGTTTACATTAATACCATTTGAATAAAATCAAAAATTTATATATTACATAAATCACTTAATTAATATAACGGCTTAACCGGCTTTGCCTAATAAAAATTTCTTTCTTTCAGCAAAGCAACTTGTAGATGATTTTCAAAAATTACCTTTACAGGTTTACACCAGCCACCTGCTCTCTAAAAAAGAATAATTTTCTACTCCTTCTACTCATCGTTTTTAACACATATTAAATTATTCATTTAAAAGAAATTATACAATATGCCATATTTTAATGTCAAGGGAACATTTTTAATTTATTTTTTGAACTCCCACAACTTCATAGCTTGATAATCTATCGCCATCCCAGTTAAACAGCATTGTACCAAGCTTTCCTGTAGGCATGGATTTACTGTTTTCAAAACCAATTATAGTGGTTTCTTTTTTTAATATTTTAAAACCTATTACGCCTAATGTGCCGCTTTTTTCTGCTGCACCTGATTCTTTATAATCAGAATAACTTGTATAAGTAGTTCCAAAGTTTAAAACTCCATTTGCTATATCATTATCCACAAGATTTATAGGAAGAAAGTCTTGATTTGTAAGTATTGTAGCCCCAGTAGGTTTTGTTCCTTCGTCAAATGGCTCAAGTGTATCGTAGTTAACAGCCTCAAGTACCTCAGGGTCATATTTTATATTTATCTGGTAACCTGCAAAATTAGCCGCAAGATTCACATTTATTTCCGCCTTAATTACATCTCCAACTTCTCCTTGATTTTTATCAAGCTTTAAATATATGTAATTACTAGTTGAAGGTTCATTAGGAACTGGTATGCTTTCTATATTTACATCCTGCACTAATCTTTTATCCTCATCAGTTATTTTTGGGTATGTCCCTGTGTTATTGTCTTCTTGTTTGTCCTGTGAACCCGTTGTGTGGTTTTCATCTAAAATGTTAGAATCTGTGGCAGCCGGGTCATCTATATTTTTATCTTTATTTGAGCTGCATCCTGCCAAAACTGAAATTATAAAAATAATTCCTGCTAAAAGTAATACTATTTTTTTATTATTGTACAATAATATCATCTCCTAAAAATAAATTATTTAAAGTCTAAACATTGGAACTTTACAAATAATTATAACGTATTTTAAGATTATTCCTTGAATCTTTTATAACACAATATTAATTAAAATTCAATTATTTTATCATATTAAATAAAATAAAAAAGCCACAAAATAATATGATAATCATTATATGTGGCTTTTTTAAACTAAATTTAGTTTTTTTTTAATACATTTAATTTATATTAATTGATTGTAACTGATTTTTGTATTGTGTAATCTGGTACTTCATTCCCATCCCAATCAATTAATATTGCACCTAAAGCAGTACCTGTTGCTGTAGTTATTCTTTCAAAAGAAATTTCAGTTCTATCTTCACTTAATACTTTAAATGATATTTCTGCTAAAGTTCCGCTGCCTTCACTAATACCCTTTTCTTTTAAAGAAGCCATCTCTAAATATATTCTGCCAAAGCACAATCTTCCTTTTTCCGGATCATTAGAAGCAACTGTTAGTGGTGTAAACTTTTCATTGTTAATAACTGTATTTCCTCCTGGTAATGTACGCGTTTTATAAGCCTCTCCTGATGACTGTACAGGTTCTAGAACATTAGGGTCATATTCTATATTCAGCTGATAACCTGCTAAGTTGTTAACATCCTTAAGTAAAAAGGTTGCAGTTATTATTTCTCCCACTTTAGGGGTATTTTTATCCACCACTATAGATACATTATTTTCCAAAACATCTGAGGAAGGGTTAATTGTTTTAGGTTGAATTACTGTATAATCTGTAATTCTTTCCCCATACCAGTTATAAAGGTATGTACCTGAAATGCTGTTTGGCATTGTATTGGTTTTTTCAAATCTGATATTTGTAGACTCTTCACTAAGAACCTTAAAGCCTATTACTCCTATAGTTCCAGATTCTTCTGCCTCTCCACTGTTTCTGAATTCTTCCATATAAGTATATGTCTTTCCAAAATTAAGAATTCCATTTGATATGTCATTATCAACTAAGGAGATAATACCATATTCTGAATTGTCAAGAATGTCCCCATTACTTGGTGCAGTGCTTTCACCAAAAGGTTCACCTGTGTTAACATCAACAGCTTCTAAAACGTTAGGGTCATATTTAATATTTAATTGATAGGCAGCAAAATCAGTTATGTCACTTACATTAATATATGCTTTAATTATTTCCCCTACTTTTGCTGATGTTTTGTCTAATTTTATAATTATATGTGCATCAGCAGGTTTTATTGGTTCTTGTGGTTCAGGAGTCTCCACTGGTGTTTCTGTTGATTGGGATATAGTAATAGTTTCCGGTTGTATTACTGAATAACTTGTAATCTTGTTTCCATTCCAGTCAAACAGCATTGTACCAAAAATGCTGTTTGGCATTGTAATTGTGTCTGCAAAACTAATACTTGTATTTCCTTCTTTTAAAACTTTAAATCCAATTGTTCCTAAAGTTCCTGTGCTGCCTTCTCCTTTGCCGCTCATACGGTAATCACTAAGGAATGAATATGATTTTCCAAAATTCAATATTCCCTCTTCAATATTATTTGCTGCAACTGAAAAAGGTCCATATTCTTCATTAGCTATAAGCGTACCATCATCAGGCACTGTTGCTGAATTATATGGATTTAGGGTATCTGGAACAACTGGCTGTAAAAACTCAGGATCGTATTTTATGTTGAGCTGATAAGCTGATAAGCAATCAACATCATTTATTTTTATAACAGCATTTATTATATCACCAACTGAAACGGAGTTTCTATCTAGTTCAAGTGATATGCTTCCTTCTGAGTTTTTAACATTTATTACAGATGGTTGTGAAGTGGTATAGTTGGTAATCCTGTTGCCTTCCCAATCATACATTAAAGTTCCACAAATGCTATTTGGCATTCTAACTGAATCTTCAAATCCAATAGAAGTAGGTTCTTCTTTTAAAACTTTAAATCCAATTACAGCCAACGTACCTGTTCTTTCGGCATTACCTGTTTTCCTATACGCATCAAAATATGTATATGTTTTTCCAAAATTTAAAATACCCTCTTTAAGATCGTTTGATGCCATTGTTATAACACTGTAATTATCATTAACTATAATATCCCCATCTTTTGGCATAGTTCTTGTTTTCATTGTATCCCCTGTATCAGGGTTTACTGGTTCTAAGATTTCAGGGTCATATTTTATATTAATCTGAAATCCGGCTAAATTACCAATATCATATACGTTGACCTTTGCTAATATTATCTCACCAACCTGAGCTTTATTTTTGTCAAGCTCTAAAGAAAGATAGTTTTCTTCTGTTGATTTAGCATTTACAACATTATTATTTGAATCTGAGTTTGTAGATATTGATTTAAATGCATTTAAAAGAGAATCTAAATTTGAAATTGCAAACACTGATGTCAGCAAAAGTGCGACAACTAAAACCCTACAAAAATTTTTTTTCATTTTATATTCTCATCCTCCCAAAAAAATTTTTATAAATAATATATATCTTGCAAAGTATTTTATGGAACATATAAAAATTTGCATTTTAGTCCTTTAAAATACTTTTCCAGCATGTTTACTTAAACATGTCAAAAGTATCAGTAAAAACTTTTTGAGTTACCTCCCTTCCCTTTTTACTTGACATATTAAATTCTAAACATGCTAATATATATATTACTAACTATATAAAAATAAAAATTTAAAAATATACTCTGTTAATTAAAACAATATTTTAACATGTAAAAAACAGAAATGATAGCAGAATTTTCATATTTGATACTATCTAAAAGGATTGGTACGTGCATTAATTAAACTTGACGTATCCATAGGCACCACAACTAATAATTAGTATATACCCTACAAATTTTTATTCTCATATTTATTTTAATATTTATAAAAAATATATTCAAATTTAGTATCTAGGTTTAATCAACACAAAAATTTCAAATAGCTAAAAAATGGCTGTGCATAAAAGGTATCTTCCTAATATAATTATATGATAATTCTGCCCATCTTTCAACAATGATTTATACTAACAGAAGGCTTATAAAAAGTCAATACAAACGTATTATATTACATCAAAAAAATAATTTTGTACGGTTTTTTTAGAAGTAAAAATATTAAAACATTTATGTTTTTTTAACATTATCACAAGTTTACATATATTTTTTTAAAAAAAACCTGGATGTAATTTACTACACCCAGGTTTTGTAAATGTTATCTTACATAAGTTTTATATTTATTATTGTCCACTAATTATTGTACAATAGTTAGTGGATGAACTTTTGCGTATTCTAATTGATATACATATCCTAATACGTAAGCTAGTGGTGAATTCCAGTAAATACAGATTTCGTTGGTAGCATAACTTCCTGTTATATCTGCATAACGCTTTGCTGGTGGTGTATTTTCATCTACCATCTGGGAAACTGGATCTCCTAATTCGTTTACTATTTCATCATTAGGACCACCTACAAGCATACCTGGAACAGTTGTTTCAAGTACTGCAGAAGGTCTGTGGTGAGGATTTTGAGCAGATTTTTCACCATATCCTGTAACATAGCTTATATCATTTGCATTTCTTCCTAAGAAATAATGTATCTGGTCTAAAACAGCTTCTTTATATCTGGCATCTGGTTCTATCATATCTGCAAATATTAACATCATAGTACGGTCTGCTAAATCCTTATTGCTACCCCATACATAATAGCTTAGGGCAACTTTATATCCGTCTTTTTCCCATATTTTTAATATATCCTGTGCATTGTTTATAAAAGCTTTCTTGGCTTTTTGATACAATTCGCTGTCTTCGTCAATTAAATCATTTGTCAATATTGCCACATGTGCATAAGAACCCATATCTATCCATCCAAATCCTGATTTTGGAAGGTAATTATCTGTCATATATTCTAGATACTTTTCATCTCCAGTGGATTTATATAGTTCTGCTGCTGCCCAGTAACGTTCATCGCTGGCACTAATATCATTGTATGAACCAGTATGGAAGAATGATGGGTCAACATAACTGTTTGTAGTAGGATTTTCTTCTAGCCATTCCCATGCAAAAATTGCCGCTTCAAGACATTGCTCTGCAAATTCCTCATCAAAATGTTTATACATTCTATAAGCATATGCCATAGATGCAGCAAAGTCACCTGTAGCCTGGGCTGAAACTGGTGATAAATATAATGGATCTACATCTTCATGTGGCAAAATAGTCATAGGTGAGTGATACTGAGTAGTAACTTTGTGATATACGCCACCTGTTTCTGGGTTTTGCATTTTAAGCATCCATTCTAATTCATATTTTATTTCTCCTAATAATCTTTCTGGTCCTCCAAAATCAATTTCCTGAGTGCCTGGAAAATGTTCTGCAGTCATCATTAAGTCAGCAACAGCTTTAGAAGCAGGAGTAATGTATCTTCCATAGTCACCGGCATCGTACCATCCACCATGTACATCAATTTCTACCTCTCCATAAACAGGGTCTTCTGGGTCATAGTAAGAAGCTTTTTGAGTATGACCTGCTTCACGTGCAAACAATTTACCTACATATTCTTCTTCTAATTCACCGCTTCTTTGATAATAGAACAGTTTTAATACAGCTTTAGTAACTTCATCATATACATTGTCAGCTATACCAAATACTGGTGAAACATCATTTCTTACTTTCACATAGTAATTTCCATCGTGAGCAAAAGAACTAAAGTCAGCTGCACGTGTAATGTCACCACTGCTAGCATCTACAACTGGATTACCATCTTTATCTTTGCTGTATAAAGAAAGGTTTCCTGTCAATACAAGCTTGTCATCCTCTGTATAGAGTCTAAAAGTACGCTCATCTGAAATTACAAAAGCAACTTTGCCATCACCTGGACGATATCCAATTTGATTTAAACGTATAGGATTTTCCTTTTCGTCCTCTGGTATAGTACCTTCTGTCATAACAAGACTAAAGTCATCTAAATAAAAATACTGTTCAACTTCTGTTGCTTCTCCATATATTCCTAAATTGAAGCAAAAACGAGCTACTTTGTCATCTTCATACATCATAGTAAATTCTTTTTCATAAGTCTGCCAATCTTCAGTAAATGATAATTTATCATCAAGATAGCCTATGTAGTTTCCGCCATTTTCCTGAATACGGACTTGTACTTCTCTTTCCACATTTGATTTGTNTTT
>JGI24710J26742_10003303_pt1 | contig 13752 bp, 12 predicted proteins | sample BioPla2DNA2_FD_26742 | JGI IMG/M metagenome (IMG submission 26742) | reverse complement strand
TGCACTTATCCATGCCATGGATATATCCATGTCATGGATATAGTAATATTGAGTATGATGTGTTATAGTACAAATAAATGTTAATTATTATTTTCAATAAAGCTGATAGCTTTACTGATACTATCCATCCATTCCATGGTTTTCACTCCCCTCTACAGTTTGATTTTATCAAAGGCAGTGATTATATACCCGATAATTTGTGTTATGTTTTGTCTGGCTTACTTGCAACAATAATAATACCTGCTCTTTGGGCACTGCCAATTGAATCAGAGCATATCTCTTTATCATACCTGTCACAGATTTCAACAAATTCATCAAATAATTTTGTATCCTTAATTATCCAATCAACAAATTCCTTACCACAATGATTCGATAATGAACCAATAGAAGTCAATCTGTCAATCCGCATACCTTCGACCTCAAATATGCTTCTTAACTCATTTAATGTGAATGCCTTTATCGGACCGAGGTAATCATTCGTACACCCTTTAACAAGCTTTGCATTTTCACTGAACTGATATGTATGCCATAACCCGTCATTAAGCATGCTGTAAGCGGCAGGCAGGAACTTGTCTGTTTTTAGCCAGCTAACCGCCTTCACCAGCGATATTAACATGTTTCCCCTATTAGATACGGTCATTATGACTTTTTTCCCGGCTACCCTTATGGTTTCCTTGATAGCCTTTTCAGCATCCACTCCGCAAAACGATACGGCACCATCCATATTTATTACCATATCAAATGAATTGTCACCATACATAGATAAATCAATCGAATTACCCTGTTGAAATGATATATTATCAAGCTTCAGTTTATCCGCCTTTTCCTTTGCAATTGAAATCATTTCATCAGATATATCAAAATGCACTACCTGATATCCTCTCTTTGCCAATGGTACAGAAAAAGCACCTGTAGCCGCTCCCACCTCAAGAACGCTTGTAATATCAGATGTAAGATTTTTATTAATCTCTCTCCATCTGAGAGCCCTATTAATCTGTTCATCTCCCATATCAATCTCTTCTTTTACTGCTTTTGCATTCCACCAATTCTTTTCATGTTCATAATCTGTATTTACCATATAGCTCTAACCCCTCCTTCAACCAATTTATTATCTACTGTCTATTATACAGAAACTCTAAAACACTTAATCCAAATGGCTTTATTCTAATCATGTTTACTTTACATTGTATGCCATACTTAGTGCCAACACATTCTATTTAAAAGCATAATATCATAATTTGGCAAGATATAATAGTCAAAACCATTATTTCATATTGCAATCAAATATCATATCTGATATAATCTACCTAACGTTAGGTTGGTATGGAGGATATTACAATGACAAAAATCAAAATACTGGAGAAAGCCCTAGAGTTGTTTGCAACAAAAGGCTATTTTAACTGCAGTATGGACGACATATCAAAGGCTGTGAACATAAAGAAGCCGTCGATATATTTTCATTTCCCCAGTAAGGAGAGTATATTCCAAGCTGTTTTTGACAAAATAGTGGAAAATTATGAAAGCTTCATAAACAGCATAACCGCTATTGATGATGACAAAAGTTCATTCGAAACGCTTTCTGACATTTTCACAAGGTATGTGAAGAATTGCATAGACAATTTGGAGATGGCATTCTGGGACCGCTATTACTACTATCCGCCAGAATGCTTTATGCAGGATCTTCAGAGCAAAACCTTCAGGGTTGAAATGTATTTCATGAACAAGATACTCAAAGTTGTAGAGACAGGTATCCAAAAGAATGAAATAAAACCTTTGGACCCACACAGCATAACCGTAGCCTTCTACAATATGATGATTGGTCTTGCAATGGGGGTTCAATTCTATACCAATGAACAGATTAACGAAGAAATCACGCGTTGTCTTGATGTATTTTTAGAAGGAATAAAAGCTTGATTATCCGTAAGGGATTATATATTTAACAAAATGAGGAGGATATAAATATGAGTATTTTAGAGAACAGAACACTTGGAAAATCCGGCATCAAAGTCAGCCCTATGGGACTCGGCTGCTGGGCAATCGGTGGGCTCTTCAAAATGGGCGGCATGAGTGACGGGTATGGACCGGTCGATGACGAGGAATCCATCAGGGCAATAAATAAAGCCATCGACATGGGCATCACATTTTTTGACACAGCCGATGCATATGGAACAGGGCACAGCGAAAGGATACTCGAAAAAGCCTTTGCAGGCATAAGGAATAAAGTTGTTATTGCAACGAAGTTCGGTCATACATATGATGAAAGCATCAGAGAGTTGGTAGGCGAAGACAGCTCACCGGAATATATCATGAAAGCATGCGAGGCATCCTTAAGGCGTCTGCAGACTGATTATATCGATTTGTATCAGCTTCACCGCTGGTCCATTCCCATTGAAGAGATAGATTCAGTTATTGAAACCCTCGACAAGCTGGTCGAAAAAGGCTGGATTCGCAGTTACGGCTGGAGTACCGACTGGTACGAAGGTGCCAAAGTTTTTATTGAAAAATCAAATTGTACCGCCATTCAACAGGGCATGAATGTATTCGGATATGAGCCGAGAGTCTTTGAGCTCTGCGAACAAAATGACCTTGGCTGCATCTGCCGCGGTCCGCTGGCGATGGGGCTGTTAAGCGGTAAATACAACCACGATTCCAAGCTTCCGATAGATGATGTAAGAGGCAATCCACATACTTGGAATCCATTCTTTAAGGATGCAAAACCGAATCCTGAATACCTTGACAAACTGGAAGCTATAAAGGAAATTCTAAGAAGCAACGGTCGTACACTCGTACAAGGAGCACTTGCCTATATATGGGGCAAGAGCGACAGAACAATCCCGATTCCGGGCTTTAAGACAGTCAAACAGGTAGAAGAGAATGTCGGTGCAATGGAGTTTGGTCCTCTGACGCCTGAACAGATTAAAGAGATAGAATCACTGATTTAATTCATATAATTTGCGTCATATATCGGAATTAGGCTTTCATATGGTATCAGACTTGAATATTTTTATTAAACATTCTTCTTATTATTACTTATTACTCATTACTCAGGGAGCGTCCTTTGACGCTCCCTGAAATCCCTTCCGGAATATATTCTACTCTTTGTACTTCCAATATTTACATACATGCCTGTATTCAGGTTTCAAAAACTTTGAGCTTTGATATATATTTTTAAAGCTTTTATTACAAGTACTAAAACATAAGCCCCAAGCGCCATCAGTGCTGCTGAAATCACCTGAAGCAATACTGTAATTACCCGTGGCAACATACCATTCTCTACAGCTTCAGTATATCCATAAGCTGCCTGTAATCCGTAATCGTGTATTTCGCATGTTCACAATCATACAACGGATAACTTTTATAATAACATCCGTCAATGCCTGCATTCTTTGCCGCCAGTATGTCTATATCTCTATCACCAACCATCAGAGCCTCCCTTCTGTCGATGTTGTATTCCTCTATAAGCCATAATAGTGCTTCCGGATTCGGCTTCCGCCTAAAATTACTCCTTTCGGTAATCAGTCCGCTAAAATATTCCAACATGTCATGTTCTTTGAGATATCTTATTGATGAATCCCCCCTATGTGTATACAGATGATTAAAGCGATTATCCTCGCAAATTCTTCTGCATACATCCACTGCATATGGAAAAGGCTTTATATTATTATCTTCCAATTCTCTTCTATGTCGGTTAAAATTAGATATTACCTTTTCGCTAATATCAATATGATAATTCTCATAGAAATAATCATATAAATATGTAAATGACTTTTTCATCAAATCAAATATCTTATCATACGGTTCATAAATGTCCTGTTCTTCCAAAGCAATAATTGCTGCTTTTGTCATAACAGGATATGTGTCAAAAAGTGTTCCGTCAAAATCCCATATTATATGCTTGTACATAAACAATCTCCTCAAATAATCGGTAAATGTATATCCATCATAAAAGCATTACTTTTGACAATGATCACAGTAATATATAGTCCCACCCAAGTAATTTCCCTTATGCAGTTCATAACCGCATTTCACACATGGAGTAAATGCCGTCTTTTTACTCAGATATGTTATATAGCCGCCCGGATTACCAAACAGATCTTTTTCCGTATCTCTTCCGCCCTGGTCAGCCATCTTCCTAAGTGTGTCCTTTACCACCTCATAGAGCTTATCATACTCATCATCCGAAACATCCCTCATCTTTCTCTTAGGATGAATTCCTGCTAAATACAGAATGTCCTGCAATACACCGTTTCCCAGACCGGGTATACGCTGCTCGGTAGCTAGGAAAGCTTTTGCAGACAGCTTGTCCGTTCCTTCCGTCCGCAGAGATTTAAAATACTCTCTGTCAAACTCATCTGTAAGAGGTGATGGCTTCGTCTTGGCTAAATAATAATACTTATTGTCCAACTCACCGTCATGAAATGCCAACATACCGCCGTACATTTGAACAGTGCATACCAAGGCTGTATTATCATCAAACTCAACATAAAGCTGATGCTTCTTGGGCACCTTCTTTAAATCTTCATAATATCGCGGTATAGCTCCATCCATAAAAACTATGCGACAGTCTTCAGCCTCAATTTCAATCATACCTGAAATCGGGCGGGAGCTGCCTATTATTTTGCCTGAAAGCAGGTCGTCATAATCTTCGGGCTTCCCATAATACCACGCAAATGAGTGGGGTGATTGATTTGCCTGCACATAAGTTATTTTTTTACCTCTGATTGTGTTATTAAGTTGATTTACAATAACATAGCTTTCAGGTATTTCCAACATAATAGTCTTCTCCCTTTACATAAAATCTACTTTAACTATGCACTTTCTGGTTTTTCTATATATATACATAATATCATAATTTGGTAAAATTAAATAGCTAAAAAATTAGAAAAACCTTCCCTGTACTTGACGGTCGGGAAGGTTTTATAAATCTCACTGGTCAACCACCTTGTGGCGATTGCTTTTTTGCTTTTTGCTGTTATGATAGTTTCATTAGTTTCATTCTGTTGCTGTAATTGATGAATTATTAATTACCTTTACTTCTCTTCAGTAAATGTAAGTGAAAGCTTAATCCTCTTTCCGTTTCTCACCACAATAGCTTCAACCGTATCACCGGCTTTATACTTATCCTTGATGTTATCTACATCCTTCATAGTACGGACTTCAGCACCATCTAGCGATACAAGTATATCACCTTCACGGATTCCGGCTTTCTCTGCTCCGCTGTCCGGTACCACTTCCATGATATAGATGCCTAAAGGAATATCATATAGGTAAGAAATTGTCTCTGTTATTTCTCTTCCGGAAATGCCTATAAAAGGCCTTCCCTTAACATATCCGAACATAATAAGCTGGTCAACTATTGGTTTAGCTTCATTGATTGGAATGGCAAACCCAAGACCCTCCACACCGGATAATGATATTTTTGCTGTGTTTATACCTATGACTTCTCCCTTGGAATTAAGCAGTGCACCACCGCTGTTACCCGGGTTAATCGCCGCGTCTGTCTGAATCAGATTCAAGGTTCTGTCATCTATGCTGATAGTTCTGTTAAGGGCACTGATTACTCCAACCGTAACCGAACCTTGGAATTCCAGCCCCAAAGGATTTCCTATCGCAACAGCAAGCTCACCGACCTCAAGAGCATCCGAATCCCCGAACTCTGCTACCGGAAGATTCTTCAAATCAATTTTTATAACAGCCAAATCACTCTTTTGGTCTCCGCCTATAAACTTCGCCATTGCCTGCCTACCGTCAGAGAGAAAAACTTCCAAGGTAGTATTCTTACTAATTGAATTTTTTGGATCGGCATATTGTACAACGTGATAATTGGTCATTATGTAACCCTTGCTGTCTATTATTATGCCCGAGCCTTCATATTTTGATTGAGACATGGCATCGCCATAATACCAATTTCTGGGGCTTAGCGTAACCATTCTTATTCCGACAATGGAAGGTCCGACCCTCTTTGCAATTTTAGTAACAGTCGAGCTGTTACCATCAGCTGTTAGCAATACATCTTCCAGCGTAAATCCTATATCTCCACTAAATATGTCGCCTTTGTTTAGATCTGCTATGACTAATTCAAGCTCATCAATCCTCTCGGAAAGCTTCAGATATACACTTCCACCGACAGTAAAACCTGTCACTAAACAGCATAACAGCACAACAATTGCGGCTTTGATAAAACCTCTTGTTTTTCTTTTCTTTCTAACATAACCATAACCGACCGCTTCATAATTTGTAAACCGATAATCATTTTTCTTAAATATACCCATATGATCACCTCCAAAAAATTAGCGGCAGCATTATATAATACCATTTCCTGCAACAAAATAATATCAAATTTAAGATTTGCTTGTCAATATATGATAGCTGTATTGCCGGTATTACTTAAGGCAAAATGCTTTAAAAACCACTTCTTACTTATCTGTTTAGCACCTTATCCAAATCCACCTCAATGAACCCGCCGCTGGCTTTAGCTATCAGCTTGCCGGTATCTGCATCCTTAATTTCAGAAACAACATCAATCCGTCTGCCTTCATGCTTATCAATTACAGCTTCACATATTACCTTATGTCCTTCCCGACCGGGACTGATATAATCGATACTCATAGATACTGTTACTGTAACAATACCTAATCTTTTTACAGCATAAAACATTGCCTCATCAAAAATCATAGCTATTAAACCGCCATGCAGAATTCCCGGGTATCCGCAATGATACTCACCAACTTCAAATTCAATACATGTTTTGTTTTCAACATATGAAATATCAAGTTGTAATCCTATAGGATTTTTCTTCCCGCAACCATAACATTTGTCCAATTTTATAGTATCCATAGCATTCTCCTTAGATTAATATTTACTTTATTTGATTTTATCTTATTACATGTTTTTAGTTTATTACATGCTTTTAGCTTTCAATTTTCACCTATGCAGGTCTAAAAGTTAATTTGCTTTAATGCCCCGATTCCTTAATTTAATTACCTTTGTTGAGTTTCCGTCATCATCAGTGATTGTATATTCGTAGAAATTGCCTGATGGTGCAATCGCTATTGTATTAAGACCATCTGCATTTTACATGATTTTATGTACTGCTGTACTATGAATTAAATATATAATAATCACTGCAGCTACAAAGACCACGATTCTGTGTATCTTGCTTACATCCTTATTAACTTTAAGGAACTTCTTAGATATTGCTAATACGACACAAAATAATACTCCAAAATATATAACTGTCAAATGTGTACCGCTATATACGTCAGTCCAAGCCTTAAGTCTGATTTCTTCAAATACGGCGTCCCCTAATGCCCTGCTGTGCGGAGTTGACAGCATCATATAAAAATCATAGATAATATGACAATTGGTACGTAAATTTTCAGTTTGTGTTTGATTATATACATCTGTTCCCTCCACTGCAATAATAATGTTACACATTAAGATATTCCGTTGCTTTATTTATAAACATTAAATTTAGTATTATCATAGTATATCATTTATGTCATAATATTACAATCTAATATAATTTTATTTTTCCAAAGCACAATTTTCAACATTCACATTTATAATCTGACTCCGTTCGTTATATGAAATAATAACTATAACCGGTAAAAATATTATGTATAAAATCAATTCACTGACTTCCTAACTAATTTTATTGACATGAGCAAGAATTCATTGTAATATATGCATAGTTAATTACGGAAGGAAATGTTGTATGTTAATTGTGTTTGTTATGGAGAGTACAATAATATAGTACTTTGAAACAAGTGTCACAGAAGCTGATATATCAGCTTATATTCTATGCTGCAAGGGCTAAAATCTCTTGTTCTTTTTGCAGTTATGTTGCTGTGACATAATCCGTAACAAGCTTTAATATAGGTATTTCTCATATTCTAATAATATGTTTCAGCCTATGAACAATCGTGTACGGAGTTGTTTCAATGGCTGATTTTTTGTACTATCCTTACTAATTTGAGACATATTCATATATTATTATTTATTATTTGGGAGAAGAGAAATACCATGATAAATGTATATAAAACCTTAGAATTTGATGTTATTATAGATCAATTGAAGAATTACTGCCTAACTGAACAGGCAAAAGAAAATTTTGATAATCTGACACCTTATTTATCTGAGACCGAGGTAATAGCCGCATTAAGGGAGACATCGGAAGCCAGAAAAATCTTAGATAATATGGGTAATCCCCCCTTGGTATCCATGAAGGATGTAGATAAGTTTCTTATTACAGCCAAACAGGGCGGTATGCTGCTGCCTGAACAGCTGGATTATATGGGTATCGTCCTTACCTCCATTAGGAGGATGAAGGATTTTCTTAACCGCAGCAAAATACTTGAGATTAGCCTGCCCTATTATGAAGAGAATTTAAATTCTCTTGACGAACTTAAAGAGGAAATCCAAAGATGCATACGAAGCAATCAAGTAGACGATTATGCAACAACAGAGCTAAGAGATATCCGGCGAAGCATAACAAATCTTGAAGAAAAAATCAAGAGCAAAGCCGAAGGAATGCTTAAGAACAATAAAAATTATTTTTCAGAAAGCTTTATTGCCAATCGGAACGGTCATATCTGTCTTCCGGTAAAAAAGGAATATAAGCTTAAAGTGCCCGGAAGTGTAATTGATAAATCCTCTACCGGGGCTACCCTGTTTATCGAGCCTACATCAATATCGGTTATGAATGCGGAACTTGCACTTCTAAAGCTTGATGAGGAAAATGAAGTCCGCAAAATCCTATATACCCTTACAGGCCTTATCGCTGATAATCATGAGATATTTGCTGAGAATGTGAGGGTTATTTCAAAGCTTGATTTTATATTTGCTAAGGGTAAGCTGAGTGTTGATTTATGTGCGGTTGCCCCGGCTATAAATACCGTCAGATATCTTAATATAGTAAACGGACGGCATCCTCTTATGAACAGGGATACCTGTGTTCCGCTAAATATCAGTATGGGCGGCGACAGCAATATCCAAGGTATTATTATTACCGGTCCTAATACCGGCGGCAAAACAGTTGCTATTAAGACTGTGGGTCTGCTTAGCATAATGGCTCAAAGCGGTCTTCATATACCATGTGATAAGGCTGATATATGTATGAACAGTCAGATTCTGTGTGATATAGGAGACGGACAGAATATTACGGAGAACCTTTCAACATTTTCTGCTCATATCACTAATATCTTGGATATCCTTAAGAAAGTTAATAAAGAGAGTCTTGTGATACTGGATGAGCTTGGTTCGGGAACTGATCCGACAGAAGGAATGGGCATAGCTATCGCCCTGCTTGATGAGCTTAAGAACAGCGGATGCCTATTTCTGGTTACCACTCATTATCCGGAAGTAAAGCAATATACCGAGCAGGAAGACGGCATCATTAATGCAAGGATGACCTTTGACCGCGAGACACTTCAACCGCTCTATCAACTGGAGCTTGGCAAAGCCGGTGAAAGCTGNGCTCTGTATATCGCCAAACGCCTAGGTATGCCTTNCCGGATTATTAAGCGGGCATGCGATCAGGCTTACGGCGACAAGGCAATATCCGAGNTTGGTCTGATATATGAAAATGAGAATATTATAGAAAAACCTGCTTCAAGGAAGGAATACTCCGGTCCAAGAATAAAGAAAGCATCAGATTATATCCCATCCAAGGCTTCAAAAAGAGCAGAAAGCTTTCAAATAGGTGACAGTGTACTGGTTTACCCTGAGAAAAAAATAGGAATAGTATGCAGAACATCTGATGAAAACGGAGAGCTCCTTGTTCAAATGAAAAAGGAAAAAATCCTTATTAATCACAAGAGACTGCAGCTATATATCCCTGNATCAGAGTTATATCCTGAGGATTATGACTTTTCAATAATTTTTGATACAGTTGCCAACAGAAAAGCCAGGCATAAAATGGGGAAAAGGCATCAACCGGATCTTGAGATTAAAATAGACGAGCCTTGATATTATGAAAACTGCTTGTACAGGTATACCCTGTGCAAGCAGTTTTTATATATTTCTACTTACCACTCAGCTTTTCCAAGTACACAAAGCTTAAGTCATCCGTTACCTTCTCTTCCTTATAAATTTTAAAACCAAGCTTTTTATACAGATAAATATTCTTCTCGCTTTTCTCTCCTGTAAAAAGCTCATACCTCATACAGTTATCAAAACGAGCCTCTATTTCCTTCATTAATCTTGTTCCAATTCCTCTGTTCCGATAATCAGGGTGAACAATGAGCTTTCCAATATAGCATGTACCGTCTTGAGCGTTGGCTCTGACCGATCCGACTATTTTCCCTGATTCAACAGCCTTAAGAAATGTTTTATCGGTATATTCCTTTTTTACATCCTCCAGAGTTTGAAGCAGCGGGGATATGTTATAGTCATTATATATCTCCGCCTCGCTTATGTAAGCAAGCTTCTGTAATGCCAGGATTTCCTCCAAATCTGATATTAAAGCCGTTTCAATAGTCATATATTCATCCTCCATATTTTTATATGTAATTTAAAACCGGATTCATCAAACAAAAAGAAATATAATTGATAAACCTGATTTCATGCTATTATATATTAAAGTCTTATAAAAACTTATTGTGCTTCCAATAGAATAATACTGCTTTTATAATCTCCCCATGACAATTCATCAGGGGTATAAATACCGTAGTTTAAGAGTTGTTCACCGCTTATTAAAGCTTCTTCACCAACTTTATAAGTATAATTGGGATTAAGCCCTCTAAGCCTTATTCTGCGAAGAGGTTCATTAGGTATGCTTCGTACACGATACAGGAACAGAACAGCTTCTTTCTTGTCCTCAGAGACATAGATTATGGATGTATCGTTTCCGTCAAACGGACTCTCCAAGCGGTACAATTCACCGAATTGAATAACCCTTCTAATTGATTTATAAAAAGCTGCCTGCTGCTTAATATATGCCTTCTCATCATCATTTAGCTTGGTTACATCCAGTTCATATCCGAAATTACCGCTCATTGCCACTGCATGACGAAAGTCCATTGAGGTGATTCTACCTGTCTGATGATTAGGAACAGCCGAAACATGGGCTGTCATCGCACAGGCAGGATATACGATGGATGTACCATGCTGTATCTTTAGCCTTTCTACACCGTCAGTATCATCGCTAGTCCAATTCTGCGGCATATAATAAAGAATACCGGGATCAAACCGACCTCCTCCGCCGGAGCAGCTTTCGAATAAGACATTCGGAAATCTGTCCGTTATCTTATCCATTACTTCATACACTCCCAGCATATATCTGTGTGCCGTCTCCTGCTGCCTTGTGCTGTCAAGCAAAGCCGAACCTATCTCCGACATATTCCTGTTCATATCCCATTTGACATATGATATGTCTGCACCGGAAAGTATATCTGTAAGCATCTTTAGAACAGTTTCCCGTACATCTTCCCTTGAGAAATCAAGAATTAACTGGTTCCTGCCAAGAGATCTGTGTCGATTCGGTACATGAATACACCAATCAGGATGAGTACGGTATAAATCACTGTCAGGAGAAACCATCTCAGGTTCAAACCATAAACCAAACTTCATGCCATATGATTTTATTGCTTCAGCCAGACTATGTAATCCGTTAGGAAGCTTATTTTTATTCACATACCAGTCTCCCAAGCTGCAGTTGTCACTGTCTCTTTTCCCAAACCATCCATCATCCAGCACCATCATCTCTATACCGAGTTCAGACGCCTGCTTGGCTATTTCCCTAATCTTATCCTCAGTAAAATCAAAATATGTTGCTTCCCAGTTGTTAATGACTATCGGTCTTTCTATATTCCTAAATTTACTTTTCATAAGATTATTTATATAAATTCTATGATAGGTTTTGGACATGTCGCCAATACCTTCTCCTGAATATACCATAACCACCTCAGGGGTTATAAACTCCTCTCCCGGCTCAAGCTTCCACGAAAAATCAAAAGGATTTATCCCCATAACCACTCTTGTTGTATCATACTGGTCAACCTCGACTGAAGCCAGAAAGTTGCCGCTGTAGACTAGGCTGAACCCATATACTTCTCCGCTATTTTCATCGGCATTCTTATCCATCAGTGCAATAAACGGATTCTCAGAGTGACCGCTGGCTCCCCTGCGGCTTTCAATGCTCTGAGTACCATGTACTATGCCTCTTCTAACCACATGACGTTCTCTGGCCCAACTGCCTGATAAGCTCAACATATCAAAGTTATTGTGGTCAAAATCTATTCCCATAGACAAAGCTCTAAGAATTTTTAGGCTTGATTTCCCTTCATTAATAAAATGTGCCGAACGGGCAATAACATTTTCTTCATTAAACACACTATATGAGAGTATTACCTTAAGATTAATCAGCTTGTCTGCCAAAGTAATGTACAGAGTTTCTGCCTGTTCTTCGCTGCCTGTTAGAGAAGGAAGTCCCTTAAGTTTCTCCTTACCTTTAACAATCTTATATGATTCATATGATAAATCAGTTATTCTTGTACCGTTTATAAGCTGCACCTGATAGGCGGGCATACGCAGGTCAGTATTGCCGTATGCGGGATATTCCGATCTCATTGTATCCAAAGAAAAGGTTACATCATCATCCGGATTTGCATTAAAGGAAGCCCGACTCTTATCCTTTACCATCTGCGATATAACAGGTTTTTCAATTTTACTGCCATAATATACATGCTCTAAATATTTGTCCTTCCTGATTCTTAAGATATATGTAGTTTCTTTAGCCTGCAGCACAAAGCTTTTCTCATTTTCCATATATACAATACCCATAATATCAACTCTCCTATTGACAAACCGGTTATTATATGCCAAATTACTTTTCCTTTACCGCTCCATGCATGGACTATATTCCTGATGCGTATTTCTCATTTTCACCTGCTCCTTAATAAGTGTTTTTTCGCCGTTTACATGCAAAAATAATAATACATATCGATGCTAATCAAAAATATACTGTATGGTATTTCTCCAATGCATATCCAGTTCATTGCGGTTCTTGCTTTTCATAAGGACATTTACTATGTCTTTGTTTGGCTCGGTATATATTACCGGTATATCTTCCTCACCCAAATCCCTNTTGACAGGCCAGGCAATTTTCTCTTCCTCAATACTAAACGCAGCATTAACACCTTCCTTGTTCCCTCTTGCGTCCANTCTGACCCACCTGCCTATGCTGCTTAGANATACGGCATTTAAGCCGTGTATAGCCATATAGGCTTCTTCTCCGTCTTCCGCATATAATTTCTGATAGCAAAACCCGCAGGGAATACCTTTATATCTTAGAAGCGCTGCGAGAAGATGTGATTTTGCACAGCAGATTCCGTGCCTTTTTGCCAACACCTCTGATGCTTTGCATGTCACCTCACCTGCATCAATATCCCCGGAATGGCTGATCCTGTCCCTGACATATTCGTATACTTCCTTGGCAATCTCAATATCGGACAATTTCTCAATTGCCAAAATGTCTCCAATATCACTTATAATACCGGTATCATAATCAATAATACCGGTCGCTTTAAGGTAATCAATCATATTATCTGATTCCGGAATAAAATTCATATCCAATATACCTCTTCATATACTTTTAATTGCAGAAAATTATTTGCATAAAATCCATCTCTGTAATTATGTACAAATCTTACCATATATTTGATAGAATCACAATCAAACATTCTACTATTACTACTGCAATTTACATTTATGCTAAAAGAAATATAATGCAACTGTGAATTTGCTATAAAT
>JGI24710J26742_10003302_pt1 | contig 13769 bp, 12 predicted proteins | sample BioPla2DNA2_FD_26742 | JGI IMG/M metagenome (IMG submission 26742) | reverse complement strand
TACCTCGTCTATTGTTGGGGGCCTGGTTTGGCTACCTGCTTTTATGGTCCGGATCGATCTGGGTTCCTGTGGCGGCTCATTTTGCCAACAACGCTATTTCCATAGTGTTTCATTACGCCGAAAAAAACAATTACCTGGCATCAGACCCCGAGCTGTTGGGTGTAGGGGAAAACGCCTGGCAACTTATTCCATCCATACTGCTGCTGACGGCATGTGGCGTGTTTTTTTACCTGCGTTACAGAAAATCAACATTAAAAAAGCAACATGTATAAAATTCTGTTGAGAGAAAACTCTCAAACAAGGGTAATTCAAACTCAGGGCCAACAGAGCCTGCTGGAAATTCTCAGAAACGAGGATTATTCTGTCTATGCTCCCTGTGGAGGGAAAGGCCGTTGCGGTAAATGTTTGGTCGATATCAAAGGAGAGGGGAAAGTACTGGCCTGTAATTATTACCCTGCCGGTGATGTTGAAGTGATTCTGCCCGCCAGAGAAGAAGCGCAGATACTTGCCACTCAAACAGCTTATCTCGAGGATTTTCCACCCGCACACAGCCGGCAATTGTTGCATCCCGACGCTTATGGGGCGGCCATAGACTTGGGTACCACCACTATAGTGTGTTATTTCGTACATTTAGCCAGCGGGCGAATTGTGAAGATCAGTTCCTGGATGAATCCGCAAACAGCCTACGGTGCCGATGTAATTTCCAGAATCAGTTACTGCCAGGAAAACCCGGGAGGGCTCAAATTGCTGCAGAAAATTTTGACGGAATCAATCAATAGGGAATTTAAAAGCTTCCTGTCCGAAATGAAGGCCGGCAAGCAGCAAATTCAGGAAACAGTAATTGCCGGCAATACGACTATGCTGCATATTCTGCTGGGATACAATCCTGAACCCTTGGCCCTGGCGCCTTTTACTCCGGCTTTTACCGCTCAACAAGTGCTAGGGGCCGAAAATTCTTCTTTACTGTTGCATCCGCAAGGCCGTTTGATTACCCTGCCCTGCCTTTCGGCTTACGTCGGCTCTGATATAGTGGCCGGCCTGGCCGTGCTGAAAGTGCCTCTGCAAAATTATCTATTTCTCGATATCGGAACCAACGGAGAAATGGCCCTGGTCAAAGGGAAGGAAATATTTACTTGTGCTACGGCTGCCGGTCCTGCTTTCGAAGGAGCCGGTCTGAGCTCCGGGATGCCCGCACTGAAGGGGGCCATTGCCGCTTTTGAAGGCCCTTCAAATTACAAAGTCATTGGAGACGTCCGGCCCGTAGGCATCTGCGGCTCCGGAGTGATAGATTCGGTCGCCTGGTTGCGGCGTAATCATTTAATGGACGAAAGCGGATTGATTCAGCAGGATTTTGAAATTTACCCCGGCATACAGATAACTCAGGCCGATATCCGGGAAATTCAACTGGCAAAATCGGCCATTTATTCAGGCATTAAAATTTTATTAAAGCGTGCCGGCTTGAATTTTCAGGAGTTGGAAGCTTTGTTTCTGGCCGGTGGTCTGGGCAATTACATTCATATACCCTCGGCCGTTGAAATAGGCTTGCTCCCGGCCGAACTCAAAGATAAAACCTTCGCGGTAGGCAACAGTGCCGGCATCGGCGCCTTGCAGTTTCTTCGCTCAGAAGTGTTTGCCAACAAAGTGGACAGGGTTATTCAACAATCGCAATACATAGAATTGTCCGACGACGAAGATTTTGCATTAGAATTTGCTATGAACATGGATTTTTTGAAATAATTCTAAAAATAAAGCACAAGATTTGTTTTTCTTGCGCAAGAGGATGAATTTTGCACTTTTTAATTCAATCTCGTTCGATGAAAGATTCCGGAATCTCGATGAACCCTAATGAACTGGTTCAATTTTTAAACAAACCTTCACAAGACTTTACCCGCAAGGATATTATGCGTTTTTGCGAAGAACGGCAGATTAAAATGCTGAATTTTCGCTATGTGGCCGAAGACGGCCGTTTGAAAACCTTGAATTTTGTAATCAATTCCAGGGACTACCTTGAAACGATACTGACCAGAGGAGAACGGGTAGACGGCAGCAGTTTATTTTCTTTCATCGAATCGGGCAGCAGCGACCTTTATGTGGTTCCCCGTTATCGCACGGCTTTTGTAAATCCCTTTGCAGAGGTTCCCACTCTGGACATTTTCTGTTCTTTTTACAACAACCAAGGCAGGCCTCTCGAAAGCGATCCGTATACGATTTTACACAGAGCCGATCAATTGTTTACCAAAGAAACCGGCAGTCGCTTTATGGCACTGGGCGAGTTGGAATATTATGTGATTGTTCCGGCCGGAGGCTTGTATCCCGGTGTAGATCAAAAAGGTTATCACGCCAGCGAACCTTTTGCCAAATACGAGTTTATTCGCAACGAGGCTTTGCAAATGATAGCCAGGGCGGGTGGCAACATAAAATACGGACATTCCGAGGTAGGTTGTTTTACTCAGGGAGAAAGCTATTACGAGCAACATGAAATCGAATTCTTACCCTGTACCGTTGAAAAAGCCGCCGAACAATTGGTGTTGGCCAAATGGATACTGAGAATGTTGGGCAACAAATACGGCGTAGGCATCAGTTATGCTCCCAAGATTACCGAAGGCAAAGCTGGCAGCGGAATGCATTTTCATATGATGCTCGAAAAAGACGGCAAGAACCTTGTTGCAGGCAAGGAAGGATTAAGCGATGTTGCCCGAAAGATGATAGCCGGCATTTTGGATTTGAGCGATGCCATTACAGCTTTCGGCAATACCATTCCTACTTCTTATTTCAGATTGGTGCCCAATCAAGAAGCACCTACCCGTATTTGCTGGGGCGACCGCAACCGCTCGGTGGTGGTACGCGTGCCTCTGGGCTGGACAGGAGCCGAAAAAATGATCTTTGATGCCAATCCCCTGGAGTCGGAGCCTCTACCTGCTTCGGAATCCAGGCAAACTTTTGAGTATAGGGTGTCCGACGGCTCGGCCGATATTTTCCTGACCCTGGCCGCTTTGATTGTTGCTTCTCTTCATGGAATCAGGAGGCCGGATGCTCTTGAGCTGGCCGAGCAGCTTTATGTGGACGTAAACATTTTCAAGCCGGAACATCGGGAAAAGATGCAGTCTTTAGAACAGTTGCCGCTGTGTTGTGCCGATTCTGCCGAAGCTTTAAAGCGGAAAAGAGCCGTTTTCGAAGAAAACAACATCTTCCCGGCCGGTCTCATAGACAGCCAAATCAAAAAATTACAGGCGTACAACGACAAAGGCTTGTCCGAGAAATTGTTCGGCAAACAGGATGTTTTGAAATTGGTGGAACAATTTTTACACATCGGTTGATCTGTTCGCGAGACAACCGCTGTTGTTGATTCGTTGATAAAGCCTTGTCGGAACGAGTTTAACGGCTGTCTGCCAGTATACGGCCCTGCTTGTTGGCCGGCCCTGCCAGGTAGCTAATCATATTGGTATGAGTGACCGGATTCTCAAATTCGATGGCGTCGCCAAGGGCATAAATATCGGGATCGGAGGTTTGCAGATAAAACTCAACATTCTTTGTTTTCAGGTGCTGATGAACCAAAGCAGCCATAGAATAGTCCAGAGGAGTCATCACTTGTTCGGCCATTTCGACAATGGTCACTTTAAGACCGGCGTGATGCAGGTTTTCCGCCATTTCTAAACCAATAAAGCCGGCCCCGACTACCAGAGCATGACGGGCTTGTTTTTGTTCAACTTATTGTTTAATCCTATCGGTGTCGGGTACGTTGCGTAAAGTGAAGATGCCTTCCTGATTGATGCCGGGCAACATGGGTTTTATGGGTTCAGCGCCGGGCGAAAGAATGAGTTTGTCGTAGCTTTTTCTATATTCACTTCCGTTTCTAATATCTTTCACCAGAACTTCTTTCTTGTGTCTGTCGACGGAAAGCACTTCGGATAAATTTCTGACTTCCAAATTAAATCGTTGGCCAAAAGATTCCGGAGTCTGTACAAACAGTTGATCCCTGTCTTTGATGATACCCCTATATAATAGGGCAGACCGCAATTGGCATACGAAATATATTCACCACGCTCAAAAACGATTATTTCGCTTTTTTCATCCAGCCGTCTTAGCCTTGCTGCTGTAGTGACTCCACCCGCCACACCGCCGATTATCAGGTATTTCATAGATTCTAATGTGTCAAAGTGTGTGTTGGTAGAATAAATGTGCGAAGCGCAAATATATAAGAATTCTTCAAGCTCTAATTTGTTCTTTTGAAAATCGTTCAGTTTATACACATCAAACAAATAAAATTTGTAATACGAATAAATCCACACAGCAGATTTTGACTAAATTTGGGCCTCAAAAAATACGGGAAATATGCGGGAACTCCTTTTTGAAACACTCATGCGTGCACTTATGATAACGGGCTTTGTCATGCTGATGATGGTGGTCGTTGAATATATTAATGTGCAAAATAAAAATCGCTGGGCCGAAAAATTACGCCGTTCTCCTCTAACGCAAATTTTAATGGCAACCATCCTGGGGATTATACCCGGTTGCATGGGTGCTTTTGCGGTGGTGTCTTTGTACACGCACAGAATGATAGGCTTGGCTGCCGTAGTGGCAGCCATGATTGCTACCAGCGGCGACGAAGCCTTTGTGATGTTCGCCCTTTTCCCTGGCAAAGCTTTATTGTTGCATGGAATACTGTTTATTATAGCCCTCTTGACCGGTTGGATAATCTATCTGTTCTGTAAAAAAGAAAGGGAACCGGCGGGGCCTCAATACGGCTTTGAGGTCCATCAAGAGGATAGTTGCAAATGCTTTGACAGGAGCATTATACTACCTCAACTCAAGAAAATTACTTTCGAACGTAGTCTTATACTGCTAGCTACTCTTGTGTTCTTGCTACTGCTTGCTTTAGGCGTAATTGGGCATGAAGGCTGGGGTTGGGAGAAAATTACCCTGTTGGCCGGCAGTCTTTTTCTCTTGTTTGTTTTTTTGACCGTCCCGGAACATTTTTTCAAAGAACATTTGTACAACCACATCATCAAGAAGCACCTTTTACGCATTTTGCTCTGGTCTTGGGGGGCTTTTATCGTTCTCTATTTCGTACAAACAGAACAACTATTAGGTACATTGGTCGAAAACAATCCCTACTTGATTTTGTTAGCGGCCGTATTGATAGGCATCATTCCCGAATCTGGGCCGCATTTGGTTTTTGTTACCTTGTTCTCCCAGCAACTGATTCCTTTTAGTATTCTTTTGGCCAGTTCTATAGTGCAGGATGGTCACGGCATGTTGCCGGTATTGGCCGAAAGCCGTAAGGACTTCTTCCTGATCAAGGGCATTAGTGTACTGATTGGTCTTGTAATTGGAACGATATTGCTCTTCCTGGGGCTTTAATCGGTCATTTCCTTCCCATAACGGACAATAATCTTAAATAACATTAAATCTTGTAGGCTAAATGAACATATGTTCATAATAATAGGCATATTTGTATCAGAAAAACAATAAGTATCATTTTAAAAATTTACAATTATGCCAAGAGGTGACAAAACAGGTCCAAAGGGACAAGGTCCCATGACCGGAAGAGGATTAGGTTTTTGCAAGGGGCACGACAGCCCGGGTTTTACCGAAAATTTTGAAGACGGCAACGATCTCGGAAGAGGTCGTGGTTTTGGAGGCGGTTTAGGCCGCGGAAGAGGCCTTGGTTTTGGAGGCGGCTTAGGTCGCGGAAGAGGCCGGGGTTTTGGTAGAGGCAGAGGTATGGAGCCGGGGGCCGAAGCCTCCGATGGTCAGTGAAAAGGCAAAAGAAGGCAATATGACCAATAGTCTTAAGGTTTAATTTTGGCCAACCATTTGCCAAACATTTCTTTAAGGGCTTCATTGTTCATCCAGAGCAGTGAGGCCCCGATTATAATCACGCCTGTAATGGAATAAATGTCGGGGTATTCACCGGGTAATATTAGCCAACTGAGTATGGCCCCAAACACCGGAATGATGAATTTCCAACTGTTCAGGTAAGATACTTTTACTCCGGGGCGTTTCAGTAAAGTGAACCATAAGGCAAAGGCTGCAGCCGATAAGAAACTCAACCAGCCGAGAGCCAGCCAAAATTCAAGAGGAAAATTCAGATTCGCCGGCATAGTTTTGAAGGGAATGGAAATCAGAATCAACACGATCCCTCCAATCAGCAGCGAAGCAGAACTCAGTGCGAGCATCGAAATATTTCGCCGGCTTTTCTTGACTATAACGTTGTAGAGTCCGCTTACAAGATTGTTGGCAATTAAGAGTAAAACGCCGATTATTTCGAGTCCTCCCGCGTTGCCTCCGGTCTGTCTGCCTATATTGATGATTACTATACCTACGATTCCCAGCATAATACTGCCACCACTGCGCCAGGTTATTTTATCGTCTTTAATAAACAAATGCGCCACAATGGCCGCAAACAAGGGACCCGTGCCGTTGATCATGGCTCCCATAGAGCCCGGCACCATATTCATGGCGGTATAAAACAAGCCATACATCAATACTGTTTGCAAAAAAGCAATTAACAAGATGTACCAGAAATGTGTTTTAATAGCTTGAAAGTAGGCCCTAAACTTGCCGTAGTACAACAAAATTAGGATACCGGCGATAGAAAACCTAAGTCCGGCAAACAGGAGTGGACTCATGTAATTCAATCCGATTTTAACGCCGACAAAAGCGGTAGACCAAAGCAAGCAGGCTATTATAGCCATGAATGCCGAACTATGAATAAAACTTTTGGTTTGTTGATTCATTCGTAATTAAAAAGGCCTTATACCCATAATGTGCCGCACTTCGCGCAGGGTGGCGGCAGCGCTGGCGCGTGCCTTCTCGGCACCGTTTACAGCTACTTTATGCAGGTATTCGTCGTTGTTGCATATGTCTAAATAACGTTCGCGAATGGGAGTGGTAAAGGCAATGATGTCGGCGGCCAGTTGTTTTTTGAGGTCGCCGTAACGGATGCTGCAATTGTTCCATTGTTCCTCGAAATAGGCCACTGTGTCGGGGCTGGAAACGCTTTTCAGAAGAACGAAGAGATTTTCGATCGATTCGGGCATGGCTGAATGAGGCTCCGTGGGCCCGGCATCGGTCAGTGCTTTCATTACCTTTTTCTTTATAAGTTTAGGATCTTCGCATAAAAAAATGCAATTGCCCTCGGATTTACCCATTTTGCGGCTGCCGTCCAGGCCGGGTATTTTTACGAGTTCCTGATCGAAATTATAAGGTTGGGGTTCAGTAAAAAAATTGACCTTGTACAAATTATTAAAGCGCCGGGCAAAACGGCGGGTAAGTTCCAGATGTTGCTCCTGATCTTTGCCCACGGGCACTTTGTCGGCGTTGTGCTGCAAGATGTCGGCAGCCATCAGAGTGGGGTAAGTGAGCAGCCCGGCGTTTACGTTTTCGGGTTGTTTCCGGGCTTTTTCCTTGAACGAAGTTGTTTTGGCCAATTCGCCCATATAAGCATGCATATTGAGCAAAAGATAGAGTTCTACGGTTTCGGGGACGTCGCTTTGCACGTAAATAGTGGCAACCTCCGGATCGATGCCTACAGCCAGGTATTCACACAAGATATCTTTTACGTTAGCGTGCAGGGACCCGGGATCCGGGTGGGTGGTAAGAGAATGATAATCTGCAATAAAAAAGAAGCAACGATTTTCGTGTTGCATCCTGACAAAATTGCGCAAGGCGCCAAAATAATTACCTAAATGCAGATGCCCCGTAGAGCGTATTCCGCTTAAAACTGTATCCATTTTGATTGATTTGAGCCGCAAAGGTAGGCTTTTCGACGGAATTAACGAAGCAGCCGCTTCATTTCTTTAAGCCTGAGGGTTAAGTTCGGATCCGTTTAAATCCCGTCAACACCCGGAATCGTATCAGAGCCAATCCGGATTTAATCTAAACCTTCCAATATGCGTTTCAACACCGTCTGGGCCGAAAATTCCCGGTTGGCGGCTTCGGGAATCACCACCGACCGGGGGCCTTCGATCACTTCGTCGCTGACGATCATGTTTCTTCTTACCGGCAGACAATGCATAAAGCGTGCATTGTTGGTCAGGGCCATTTTTTTGCTGTCGATGGTCCAGCAACGATCCCGGCTCAGAATTTTACCGTAATTCGGATCGGTAAAGGCTGCCCAGTTTTTGGCGTAAACAAAGTCTGCTCCTTCGAGGGCTTTGTTTTGATCGTATTCTATTGCGGCTTTGCCGGAAAATTCCGGGGAAAGCTCGTAGCCCCGGGGATGCGTGATGACGAATTCATAATCGCAAAGATTCATGGTTTCGGCAAAACTGTTAGGAACAGCCTGAGGTAGCGCCTTGGGGTGAGGAGCCCAGGTCAGGACCACCTTTGGACGCGCCCTTTCTTTGAATTCTTCGATGGTGATGAGGTCGGCAAAGCTTTGCAGGGGATGGCGAATGGCGGCCTCCATGCTGAAAACCGGTTTGCCGGAATATTGTATAAACTGATTCAGTATCTTTTCGGAATAATCGTCGGCCTTGCTTTCAAAGCGGGCAAAGGAACGTACGCCGATGATGTCGCAGTAGGAGCCCATAACCGGAATGGCTTCGAGTAGATGTTCCGATTTATCTCCGTCCATGACGACACCACGCTCAGTTTCGAGTTTCCAGGCTCCCTGATTCACATCGAGCACAATAACATTCATGCCCAGGTTTAAAGCGGCTTTTTGGGTACTCAGTCGGGTTCTGAGGCTGGAATTGAAAAAGATCATCAACAGGGTCTTGTTTTTGCCCAGATTTTGCCAGGCAAAAGGCCGGGCTTTGATTTGCCGGGCCTCGCTTACTGCAGCTTTGAGGTCGCCCAGGTCGGTAATGCTGGTAAAATGTCTCATTATTTTGAACGTATTTGTCCGTTACCGGTAATTATATATTTGTATGTAGTGATTTCTTTTAAGGCCATAGGTCCACGGGCGTGCAGCTTTTGTGTGCTGATGCCGATTTCGGCTCCCAAGCCGAATTGTGCGCCATCGGTAAAGGCAGTCGATACATTGACATAAACGCAGGCAGCGTCTACTTTTTTGCAAAAGAGTTGAGCCTGTTCGGGGTCTTCGCAGACGATAGCCTCGCTGTGTCCCGATGAATAGCGGGCTATGTGTTCGATGGCTTCCTCTGTGGATTTCACCGTTTTGACGGCCATCTTATAGTCCAGAAACTCCGTGCCGTAATGCTTTTCGCCGGCCGGTTGTAACAAATGTTCGGGGTAATGGCTTTTGAGGGCTGCCAGGGCCTCGGGATCTGCGTAAATCACTACCTGCTCGTCCTGCAATTTAAGGCAGATTTCAGGCAGGTCTTGCAAACGGGAGCGATGCAACAACATGCAGTCCAGGGCATTGCAAACACTCACCCGGCGGGTTTTTGCGTTATGAACAATGTTTGCTGCTTTTTGTATGTCGGCCGAGCCGTCTATATAGGTATGGCAAATGCCGGCACCGGTTTCTATGACCGGCACCAGTGAATGACTGCGTACGTGGTCGATCAAAGACTGACTGCCCCTGGGAATGATCAGATCTACATAAGCGGTTGCCTTCATAAGTTCGTCGGCAGCCCGGCGGTCGGGGGGTAAAAGTAAGACCGCATCGTCCGGAAAGCCATGTTTGAGCAATTGTTGTCGTATCAGTTGCACGATGGCCGTATTGGAATATTCCGCGTCCGAGCCGCCTTTGAGTATGCAGGCATTCCCCGTTTTTATGCAGAGCGAAAAAACATCGAAACTAACGTTGGGTCTGGCTTCGTAAATGATGCCGATCACTCCGAAAGGCACCCTGATTTTTTGTATAAGCATACCATTGGGACGCAACTCCTTGCTTAAAATCTCGCCCAGAGGCGAAGACAGGGCGGCCACCTGACGCATATCGGAAGCGATGCCGTGAATACGTTCGGCGCTGAGTTTGAGCCGGTCGTATTTGGGATCGGCCGGATTCATCCGGTCCAAATCTTTCTGATTTTCACTCAGAAGATAGGGGATTTGCGCTTCGGTTTCGGCAGCCAGGTCTGTCAGTAATTGCCGTACGGCTATGTTGCTGAAATCGTTCAACAGAGCTGAGGCTTGCTTTACAGCTTTGAATTTATTTTCCAAACTCATTATTCCAGATACAAATAATCGTAATGAATAAGGGCTTTTTGTCCCTTGGATCCTATGATACTGCGGGCGGCATTACTGTCGCAACGGATCATGCCCACACCAATCTGACGACCCTCGTGGTCGATGACCCGTACAATATCTCCTTTTTCGAACTCACCCTCGATGCGTTCTATGCCCACGGGCAACAAGCTGGCCTGGGCCTGTGTCAAGGCCTCCGTGCAACCTTGGTTTATATGTACTTCTCCTTTGGCGAAACCTTCGGAATGAGCAATCCATTTTTTGATGGCAGAGGTTTTTTCGGCCGGCAGAAACAAGCTGTGTTTATTGCGGGGTTTGGGGCTGAATAAGTCGGGAATGATGTTATCTTTTTTCCCGTTGGCTATTATTACCCGGATACCTTCTTTGGCCAGCTTGGAGGCGATGTTGTATTTGGTGCGCATACCTCCCCTGCCGGTGGATGAACGGTCGGCACTGATGTATTGTCGTAGTTCTTGTTTGGGCAAAATCTCTTCGATCAATTCCGCTTCGGGATCGTCGGGGTGTCCTTTGAAGATGCCGTCCACGTTGCTGAGTATAAGCAGGACTTCGGCATTCATCATTCCTGCAATCAGGCCCGAAAGCTCATCATTGTCGGTAAACATCAGTTCGGTTACCGAGACGGTATCGTTTTCGTTAACGATGGGAATTACCTTGTTTTCGAGCATGACCTCCATACAGTTTTTTTGATTGAGGTAATGCCGGCGGTCTGCAAAGTTTTCTTTGGTTGTTAATATCTGTCCGCACACGATGTTGTGATCACGGAAAAGATCGTAGTACCTATTGATCAGAATGGCCTGCCCGATGGCCGAATAAAGCTGCCTTTGCTCTACTTGTCCCAGTTTGCGCGAGGCCTGAATTTCGCTGCGCCCTGCCGCCACAGCCCCGGACGAAACCAGAATCACCTCCAGACCGGCTTTGTGAAGTTCAGCCATCTGATCGACCAGAGCAGACATCCGGGTAATATCCAGGGTCCCGTCTTTGCGGGTGAGGACATTACTGCCGATTTTAACAACGACGCGACGATAAATATACATAGTCTCAGAGTAAACTGGCCTTAATGCCTTTGATGACGGAAGCCGTGAAACCCGAGGCCTCCATTTCGTTCAGTCCCCTGATGGTGATACCTCCCGGGGTAGTGACTTTGCGAATTTCCACTTCTGGAGTGGTTTTGTTGTTTAGCAGCAATTCAGCAGCTCCCTTGACGGTTTGGGCTATCAATTCCGTGGCCTGCTCGGGGGTGAAACCCATCTCGATGGCCACCTGAACGTTGGCTTTGATAAACTGTAACGCAAAGCCCGTCCCGCAAGAAGTCAGCGAAGTGCCTGCCTCCATCATATCCGGGTGAATGAGTACTGCTTTTCCCAATTTTTTGAGCATACCCATCATCAACTTGTCTTGTTCGGGAGTAGTATTGGCGGCCGACAACAGACTCATGCTTTCTCTCAAGGCGATGGCCGTGTTTGGAATAAAGCGGTAACAGGGCAGATTCGAAAGATTTTCGGGTAATTTGCCGTAGATCTGTTCAAAACTTACTCCGGCAGCCACAACGACCAAAATCGGCCTCGAAGTCTCAAGCAAAGGAGCAATTTCTGTCAGAACTCCTCCCACCAGCCAGGGTTTGACAGCCACAATAACAATGTCTGTCTGAGCAGCTGTTTTGTTTTCGGTTGAACTTTGAATCTTGGGGAAAGAACTTTTAATCAGTTCCAGATTTGATTTTTCGATGTCCGAAATAACGATGTTCTCTTCGGGCACAAAGGCCGATTTGGCCAGGCCTGACACGATGGCCTTACCGATGTTGCCTACTCCTATAATTCCGATTTTCATAATTGAACTTTTTAATGACAGCCGTTAAGCTAAAGATTTATATTTATTGAAGCGTTGACGAACGATGGTATTCCTCAGCGAGAGGATTGATTTCATTATCACTGCTCCTTATTTTGTTAATTAAAAGGTTTTTAAAGCCAGTACGAGTTTTTCGATAAAAACACCGGCCTGCTCCATGCTCAGGCTCAAAGGGGGCAACAGGCGAATAACGTTGCTTCCGCTTACCCCGGTAAATACAGCGTGTTCAAAGAGCAGTTCTTTCCTGAGTTCTTTGATGGGCTTGTCGAATTCCAGGCCTATCATCAGTCCCAGACCGCGCACTTCTGCTATTTGCGGTATAGTCTTGCATTTTTTCATCAAAAAATCGCCTACACGGGCTGCGTTACCGATCAGATTTTCCTGTTCCATAACGTCGAGTACTGCCAGAGCTGCGGCGCAAGCGAGGTGGTTGCCTCCGAAAGTGGTTCCCAGCATGCCGTGAACCGCTTTAAATTCGGGGCCAATAATGAGTCCGCTCATGGGGAAACCGTTGGCAATACCTTTGGCTACGGTGATCATATCCGGCCGTATTCCGGCGTATTGATGAGCAAAAAACCGGCCGCTCCGCCCGTAGCCCGATTGAATTTCGTCCAGAATCAAGACGGTTTTTGTCTCGTTACAGGTTTTGCGCAAAGCTTGCAAAAAGGCCGGCTGGGGAATATGAACACCGCCTACTCCCATAATGCCTTCTATAATGACAGCGCAGACATCTCCCCCGAATAAGCAATTTTGCATGGCCGGTATGTCGTTGAGCGCCAAGAATTCTACTTCCATGCCCTGATTGACCGGAGCCACTATGCCGGGGTTGTCGGTGACGCGAACAGCCGCCGAAGTGCGACCGTGAAAAGCCTTGCGAAAGGCGACTACTTTGCGGCGTCCATTATGAAATGAGGCCAGTTTGAGGGCATTCTCGTTGGCTTCTGCCCCGGAATTTACCAAAAAGAGGCTGTACTCTTCGTAGCCGGAAATCTTTCCCAAACGGGTGGCAAACTTGGTCTGCAGGCTGTTTACCACGGAATTGGAATAAAAACCTATGCGAGCGACTTGTTCGCAGATGCTCCTTACATAATGCGGGTGCGAATGCCCGATGGAAATCACGGCGTGACCTCCGTACAGGTCTAAGTATTCTCTTCCTTGTTTATCGTAAATGCAGCAGTTCTTGCCACTGACAATTTCGAGGTCGTATAGGGGATAAACATCAAATAAATTCATTTTCTTCCAGTTTTGTTATAAGCAAAGCGAATTTTGGCCNGGCAAATTAAAATAAAAGATTTACAGCAAATCAAAAATCCATCCAAAATAAGCCTCAGCAAAGGCCTTCGCATAAAGGATTAGAACCCCGTACTCTTAAGATTCAAGCCTGCCCTTTCGTCCAGGCCAAACATCAGATTCATATTTTGAACCGCTTGCCCTGAAGCGCCTTTTAATAAATTGTCCACCACAGAGATAATCAAAAGTTGATCTCCGTGCTTTTCGAGATACAACAGACATTTGTTGGTGTTGACCACTTGCTTGAGGTCGGGATTTTCTTCGCAGACGAAACAGAAACGAGCCTCGCGGTAAAACTTGGTATAGGCTTTTATCGCCTCTTCGAGGCTCCAGGGGCAGGTGGTGTAGGCCGTTGCCAGAATGCCTCTGGAAAAATTACCACGCAGAGGAATGAAATGGATGCCGGCTTTGAATCCTTTTTGCAAGGCGCTCAGCGATTGCCTGATTTCTTTGAGGTGCTGATGTTCAAAAGCTTTATAAACCGAAATATTGTTGTTCCTCCAACTGAAATG
>JGI24710J26742_10003298_pt1 | contig 13777 bp, 15 predicted proteins | sample BioPla2DNA2_FD_26742 | JGI IMG/M metagenome (IMG submission 26742) | reverse complement strand
TCTCCCCACAATGGACGTTGACTTTGTGCGAACAGGGCAAAGTACAGTTCTACCGTTCCCATTTAAGTACATCCGTGAATATGCAAAGTTTGAAAAATAAACACCAACAGGCACTTTACTTTTTCATCGACCCGCTCACACACGATTATGAAAACGGCTACAAGGGACCGATCCATCAAGACCCCGGATAACAAAACCAACACCCATATCTCCCCGCCCCCTCAACCTCTTCCTCAACCAATGGACCTCGCCCAGTACCGCCGGATCAACTCCATCATCGAGCGGGACAGCGCCGACGCGACCTACAAGTACGCCCTCCTCCGGGGCGTCATCGAGATCTGCCAGCAGTCCTCGCACCTGCGGGAGGAGGATGGCGATCAGGTCTCGTTCCCCCTCGGGCTGCTCGTCGAGAAGTGGCTGCTCTATTACTACCCGATCTTTGCAGCCCCGGCGTTCATCCCGCAGAAGAACGGGGAGACGCCGGGCCAGGACAGCGGCAAAGTCGTCTCGTTCCGGAAGCACTTCATGCCGGTCATCGACTGCTACCGGGACCGGGGCGGGATCTCGGTCTTCTACAACGACTATGCCCGCGGCACCATGCCGGCCGAGGTCCGGCCCGCGTTCCGGACGCTCGCCAAAGCAATCCGCAAGACCATAACGGAGATGCCGATGAAGCACCTCGGCTACTCGCAGTCGAAGGAGCACTACTCGGTCTTCGACTACGACCGGCCGCTCTACCGGCTCTCCGGCGACAGCCCCCTCGACCGGGCCTCCCTGATCGAGAACTCCGGCCGGTTCTCCCTCTCCCGCGACCTCTGCACGGTCTTCGAGCACTTCGGGGGGTTCATCTCCGGAGAGGAGAGCCTCTTGAAGAAATGGGCCGAGTTCACCGCGGCCGCGGACAAGACCGGGACCGTCACCGAGGAGAGCATGCTCTCGCTGCTCACGAAGACCCCGACGACCGAGCGGGCGATCGCGGATGCANGNANCNTCTACCGNTCNGTCTTNGNGGANGANGGGACGCTCNCCTGCGTCTGGTCGGGGAAGGCCATCTCCTCGCCGGAAGCGATGCACATCGACCACGTCCTCCCGTTCTCGGTCTGGAAGAACAACGACCTCTGGAACCTCCTCCCCGCTCTTGACTTCATCAACACTAGAAAACGCGACCGCATCCCCGACCCTTCGCTCCTCGAATCCCGGCGGGACTGCATCATCGGCTACTGGGACCTCCTCCACAACCACGCCCCCCGCCCCTTCGAGCGGGAGATCGCGGTCTCCCTCCTCGGCCTCGAAACACCGGGGAGCGGCTGGCAGGACCGGGCGTTTACGCACCTCGCCGAGAAGTGCGCCTACTTAATCGACGTCCGGGGGTACTCAGCATGGACGCCCTAACCTGCCCCTTCTGCAACCCCCCGGAAGACGAGATCGTCCTCGCCAACGACCTCTGCTACGCCCGCTATGATCGATATCCAGTCAGCCCCGGCCATCTCCTCCTCATCCCCTACCGCCACATCCCCACCCTCTTCGACGCGACGAACGAAGAGCAGGCCGCCCTCCTCGCCCTCGTCCGGGAGGCAAAACCCCTCCTCGACGAACAATATCGCCCCGACGGCTACAACGTCGGCGTGAACGTGCGAGCGGCCGCCGGCCAGACGGTGATGCACCTCCACGTCCACGTCATCCCCCGGTATGCCGGGGACGTGGACGACCCCCGGGGCGGGGTGCGGGGGGCAGTCCCGGAGAAGAGGGTGTACTGAGGGGCGGTCTGCCCGAGCCCCCGGGAGAGTTCCACTCTGGACTTCAGCTCGTCCTCCAGGAACAGAAGGACTCTGGCTGCGGTCCCTGTCCGGGAGCGAAAGACGGGAGCAGAGAGTCCGGACCTAGATGGCCCTCGAAACGAGGGGATCCGGGAGCGGGCGCCGGGTTCGCGATCGACCCTGTATCGGTGCGGAAGTGGAAGCGGTATCCGGCATACAGGGACTCCGGGGTGGGGTGGCCGGGGGAGGGATGATCGGAGGCATGGTACGGACTGATGGCTCCGCAATCTGCACCCTTTTGAGTCGGAGAATATGATAGTCGCATTGCGGATCATGTTTGCCTCGCGTATGTATATCCCTAAAAACCTTCCAGAGTCGGATCGAAAACCCTAACATGCCCGGCTTTCAATATCAGCGTGATTATTGCCTTTCGCTTAAACCGGTAATGACACCCACTCAGACCTGGAGATACACCATGATCGGAATTGAAGGGATCGGAGCAGATACCCGCTTCAAGGGCACTGATTTTTCCTTGCCGGTTCGGTATGGTGGACAGATACGATCCCCGGATTCGAGATGGTGTGGGGGCGTGTCTCATGGATGACCTTCTTGCCCGGTTTGAAGGGCGGCGTATCGATTTTAAGGAGGAAGTGAGCAGCAATCTCTACAAACTCCTCTCCGCCTTCGCCAACACCGCCGGCGGTACGGTCATTCTTGGTGTCAGGGACAGGGATCACGCCGTCACTGGCATCGATCTCAGAAATAACGCAATCAAAGTCCTTGCAGACAGCATAACCACCAGGCTCGGCATCCATCCAGTCATCGATATCCACGAGATCGATGGGAAGCATATTCTTACCATTGCCGTAGAGCAGGGCCGCGCCCCGGTCGCCTATGACGGACGGTACTACACCCGTGTCGGTGACACCACCCGCGAGATGCTTCCCGATGAACTCCGGGAGTATTTTCAACAGAGCATCGAATGGGACGGTATCACCGGGCCATACACATCCGATCAGATCGACGAGGAGACTGTCCGGCGTTTTCTTGCCCTTGCAAAGGCAGCAGGCCGCATCACCGCCATTGCTCCCGACGAACCGATTGATACCGTCCTCCGCCGTCTTGATCTCGTCAGGGACGGGCAGATCAGGAACGGAGCTCTCATCCTCTTCGGCAGAGACCCGCAGAAGGACTTCCCCAACAGCATCATCAGGATCGGCAGGTTCAGGCGGGCTGACATCATCATCGGCGATCACGAAATCAGGGGGAATCTCTTCTCTCAGTTCGATGAGGCCGAGCGGATCATCAAGAGTTACATTGGCGTCAGGTATGACATATCCGAGGAAGCGATGCAGGAGTCCTTCCAGAGGAAGGAAGTCTGGGACTACCCGCTCCCGGCCATCCGTGAGGCCCTGCTGAACGCCCTCATCCACCGTGACTACTTCAACAACACAGTCCAGACTCAGATCAGGATCTTCGACGACCATATTCGCTTCCATAACCCCGGCCGCCTCCCTGAAGGCATCACTCTCGAGACGATCCTGAAAGAGCACTACTCCTACCACCGCAACCCGAAGATCGCCGAGATATTCTACCGGGCCGGGTTCGTCGAACGCTATGGATCCGGGATCGAGCGGATGACCAATGTGCTCAATGCAGCGAGCCTACCGTTGCCGGCGATCACCAGCACACCGCTTGGATTCACACTCACCATGCGCAAAGATCCCTTCACCCAGGAGTATCTGCAGGAACTCGGGTTAAACAAGCGGCAGATTGCTGCGATCTCCTTCCTGCGTGTTCATGGCACAATCACCAACAGCCAGTATCAGGAGCTCAACACCGTTGCCGCGAGGACCGCGGTGAACGATTTAACTGATCTCGTCAAAAAGCGCATCATTGAACGGCGAGGCCGATCGCGGCGCGATACCCACTATATTCTCTCTTCCGAGAGAGGAGTTGACATGCTCAGGAGTGATGATGCGTGATATATGCGTGATGATGCGTGATATATGCGTGATTCCGATCATCTCTTTTAACCTCGCGAGGAGGATGCGATGCTCCGGCAGGAACAACTTGTCCGTAGGATGCGACATTCCAGTGGAATGCGACGGGTCGAAGGGCTGGAGCAGGAGCACTGTAGGTGCGAACGAAGCTTGAGCACCCAGAGAGTGGGGGCCGGGCCTTCGACCACCTCGCCGAAAAATGCACCTACCTCATCCACGTCCGGGGGTACGCAGCATGGACCCCCTGACCTGCCCGTTCTGCAACCCTCCGGCAAATGAGATCGTCCTCGCAAACGACCTCTGCTACGCCCGCTACGATCGATATCCAGTCAGCCCCGGCCACCTCCTCCTCATCCCCTACCGCCACATCCCCACCCTCTTCGATGCGACGGACGCAGAACTGGCCGCCCTCCTCGCCCTCGTCCGGGAGGCAAAAACCCTCCTCGACAAACAACTCCACCCCGACGGCTACAACGTCGGCACCGCCGCCGGCCAGACCGTGATGCACCTCCACGTCCACGTCATCCCCCGCTACGCCGGGGACGTCGAAGACCCCCGGGGCGGGGTGCGGGGTGCGATCCCGGAGAGGAGGGTGTATTAGAGGGGATCTCTCCGCCCCTCGCTCACCACCATATTTATCGGTTCTCCCTCCCATCCCTTAATCATCAGGTGAAGCCTATGGCCGATGTTACCATTACCGTCCCCCAGGATATCGTACAGGCGCTTCGGCTTCCTCCCGATACCGTTGCCGCCGAACTGCAGCGGGAGCTTGCGGTGGCGCTCTACCAGCGGGGCATCCTCTCTTCCGGGAAGGCGGCGGCGCTTGCGAGGATGAACCGGTGGGAGTGGGAGGAACTGCTTGGAGCACGGAAGATCCCCCGGCATTACGCCGACGAGGACCTCGACCGGGACATCGCCTATGCCGCTCGCGGTCACTAACTCTTCTCCGCTCATTCATCTCTCGCTGATCGGCCGCATCGACCTGCTCCGTCGCTTTTCAGAAGTAGTCATTCCTCCTGCAGTCTGGCGGGAGGTCGTGGAACAGGGCGGCAGCCGGCCGGGGGCAACCGAGATCCGGGAAGCCCGCGAGTCCGGATGGCTGCGCGTGGTCGAACCCTCCGATAGAGCCCTGGTGCGCCTGCTCGAACAGGAACTCCACGCCGGCGAAGCAGAGAGCATTGCCCTTGCCATCGAGATCCGGCCCGACGTGCTCCTCCTTGATGAGGCCGAGGGACGCCGTGTAGCAGGAATCTACGACCTTCCGGTAACCGGCATCATCGGCCTCTTAATCCAGGCGAAGCGTGAAGGGCAGATCTCCTCACTTGCAGAGGAGATGAACCGGTTGCGGGAGCGGGGGAATTTCTGGATCCACGATGCTCTCTACGGGCGTGTTCTTGAGGTGGAGAAGGAAGGGTGAACCGGAGATCGGATGCCTCCCGGCACGGACGAGGCTCGGACCGGAACACCCCTTCCGGCACATCCCCGACATCATCTCCGGAATCGCCTTCCTCGCCCTCATCCGGGAATCAAAAGCCCTCCTCGACAACCGATTCCACCCCGACGGCTACAACATCGGCATCAACGTCGGCAACGCCGCCGGCCAGACGGTGATGCACCTCCATATCCACATCATCCCCCGGTACGCCGGCGACGTAGAGGACCCCCGGGGCGGGGTGCGGGGAGCGATCCCGGAGAAGAGGCGGTATTGGAAGAGCTGATCGGGATATCAGGAACACAACAGATCAAAAAGACTGATTGAACGTCCGGCATCCAGTGAACTTGCCAGCACAATTCGCATGTGCGGTGACCAGCCGCCCCTCCCATACCATTGATGACTCATTCTCCAATAGTGGCTTTGAGATACTACTATACAGCCGGCAATTTCATCATTCCCGGCTGCATATTTGGAAGTTCATCTCCNATCATTCTCTGATCTTTCTCCGATCTTTCTCCAATAGCGATCTCAAAAAATTACTGCACAGCCACCCATTCCATCATTTCCGGCAGCATGTTTGGAAGTTTATCTCCAATCATTCTCTAATTCAAAACATCTCCACCGGATCATTCGACATGACCTTCAGGATCGTGAGTGAGTACCCATTTTGCACTCCGTGTCATCCCGATAGTCCTGATTCTGCCTTCTTTACGCATCTCCTGAAGCAGATCCTTGATAAATTGACGTTTTTGCTCCTCGTTCAAAGCATCGGAAACCTTATCCAGCAACAGCTTTTCAATCTCAACTCTCCTTGCTTCGTGATAGGTCTGGAGATACATCACCACCATATCCTTGAAATATACTCTATCTAACGACCTGTTTCGTATATAGTCCATCTGTGCATCAGTCTCGGAGGCCACACTCTCAGAAACATACAGGTTCGGGTGCCGTCCCTCGATAAGGTTCTTCTTCCGCAAGAGATCCCGATCTGCCTTCGAGATAGGATGCCCTTTCTGTACCTTATCGAGAGCAATCACATCTGCCAGTATCAGATCTTCCCGCTTATCCAGCATTCGAGTGTATCGTTCATCTATCATCCGACCGGGAATCGTGACCCGCACTGTATCATCTACATCGAGATCATACTCGGGCATTGGAAAGTTGCGATTCCGCTGTATTCTAAACATTCGCCTAATTCCGCTGCCTATCATATCGATCATGCTCAACTCAACCATCGCTCTCGCAAGGAGGGGGTTGCGGTATCGGTCAGGTGGCATATCACGCTCGATCACGTTCTGGATTGTCCCAGGAATGAACTCGCCACGATTGGTGAACATTAGGGAATCTGGCCTCCCAGTCACCGTGATACGTGCCGACTGTTGGTAGTCCTGATGGGCGATGCAGTTGTGCAGCACTTCGCGGATTACCTAGGGATCATACTGCGTCACCTCCTGAGGGAACAGCGTCTCCCCAGGAATGTAGCGGATGGTGAGATTCCGGATTTTGTCAAACACCCTGTCAACAGCGAGGATCAACGGTGGGCCGAAATGAGCGTAGTCAACCTCGATCTCATCCTTATCTTTGAGCACCCAAGTGATATGCGCAATCGCAGGTGAGAGGAGGTGTTCAGTTCTACTCTTTCCCAGGAGGACGATCGCGGCATTTGTAATCTGATTGCGAATACAAACTTTCGTTCGAGCGAGAAACGAGACATCATCCCACCCATCGACCTCATCTGCAAGGTTCGGGTGTTTTTCCTTGTATCTCTCCCGTGCAAAGGTGACCGCATCCGGATCAAGATCTTCATGTGTCGCCCCCACACAGACCTTCGCTGACCAGTCATCAAGAGGAACCTGCCGGCGTATCTCTTCGATCTCATGAAGGGCAAGAGGCCCGAGAGACTCATGGATACGACCGTACGCGATACCCTTCCATGTGGTCGGGATACCGCGTGTCGCCACAGGAATCTCAAACATCACCACCCACTTCCCGTTGACCGCGAGTTCATAGATGTTGGTAAACGTCATCTGATGATTCGTGTGCCCTGCGATCTGCGCTTTGAGGCGATCAAGACAGGGGGGAGCCAGGCGATAATTTGAACCGACAACCTGTCGGGGAGGGTCTGTCAGTGATCCCGAAGAACAACCAGCCTGCTAGTTTTCCATGCAGGTTGGCCTCGTTGCTCAGCGCTGAAAAATACTTGCCCAGATCATCGGAGTCAAAGTTGGTCTTCGCCTCCTTGAATTCGATCCACTCAGTTTTGGGCGGGAAATTCATCATCTCCCACAATTGAGAGATTAGGTTCTCAGGTATCAACCTCTCCTCCTGGTCGCCTTATACATCACATAGATAATTGAAGTAGTTCCCTCTTAAGTCTCTTCTCTGTCTCCCCTGCACGGGTGTTGGCGACACTGGACTTTTGATCCAGACACCAGAGCAAGAAAGGAACCAGCTATAAGGCCCAGATCTATGATTGCTCCCCTTTAGGCGCAATTTTGAACTAGAGAGATAAATTCCCGACCACCTCCTCATCATCCCCTTCCAGCACGTCGCCAGCTTCCTTGCTCTCATCCAGGAATCAAAAACCTTCCTCGATGAACGCTTCCACTCCGCCGGCTACAACGTCGGCAAAGTCGACAGCAAAATCCGGTCGAGAGGCCCCCCCTCCGTTCCGGCGTGAGCCAAGGTCGCGCCGCCCTCCATCAGATTTCACGGAACAATCCGCATGAGCGGCGGCCCATCCGGTTATCCCATACGTAGCTGCCTGCGACCACACCTGAATCCTCCCGATTGGCTACGGTAGATTCCCCGCCGGCAGGAAGAAATCATCAGATCGCCTCACCTGACCGGTCACATATAGAAAGGTATCGATGAAAAATGAATTACGAAAACACGTTATTTCAAAAACGACAATGGGCTCGCTGAGATTCGAACTCAGGACCTCCGCCATGTCAAGGCGACGTCATAACCGGCTAGACCACGAGCCCGTGTGCTTAATAAGTTTGGTGCCCGGGGTATAAAATTATTCCCTCCCGGGTGGCATGCACCGAAAATGGGGTGACCGATCAGATCTCGGCATGCTTTGCCGTATGGATCCCATCGATCTTCTTGATCTCCTCCATCGCATCAGCTGGCACCGCGGAATCGACGGTGAGGACCATCAGCGCCTCCTCCCCGGGCTTGTGCCGCCCGACCTGCATCCCGGCGATATTCACATTCGCCCGACCGAGGATCGTCGCCGCCTTGCCGATGACACCCGGTTTGTCGATGTGGCGGGAGATGACCACGTGGCCGGTCGGAGTCAGGTCAGTCATGTACCCACCGATGTTCACGATCCGCACCCGGCCTGGAGCAGAGACGTTCCCGCTCACCGACTCGGTCATCCGATCGGTCATCGCCGAGATCGTGATGAGGTTGCGGAAACCGTGCGCCTCCTCNGTGGTGGTCTCNCTCACCCGGATCCCGCGNTCCTTTGCAACGAACTCAGCGTTCACGATATTGACCGGTATCTGCAGGATCGGGTCCAGCAGACCCTTCAGGACGATGCGAGTGATGAACTTCGTGTTCGGCACCTGGGCGATCTCGCCCCCATAGGTGACGTCGATCGACTCAAGCCGCCCCTCAATGAGCTGGATGAGCAGACTCCCCATCTTCTGTGCAAGCAGCGCGTAGGGCTCCATCAACGCCTGCTGCTCCACGGGGATCATCGGCGCGTTCACAACATACTTCGCCGGTCCGCCCGAGAGAACACTGATACACTGGTTCGCAACCGACGTNGCGACATTCTTCTGCGCCTCGACCGTGCTTGCTCCCAGGTGCGGAGTGCAGATCACCTGATCCAGGCCGAGGAGCGGGGAGTCGGTCGGCGGTTCGGACTCAAAGACATCCACCGCAGCGCCGGCGACCTTGCCGCTTCGAATCGCATCCGCAAGCGCCTCTTCATCGATGATCCCCCCGCGCGCGCAGTTGATCAACCGGACACCATCCCTCATGGTGGCGATGGTCTTTGCGTTGACCACGTGGCGCGTCTCCTTGATCAGCGGCGTGTGGACCGTGATGATGTCCGACCGCCGGAAGAGATCATCGAGCGCGACCAGCTCCACGCCAAGGTTTGCAGCCCGCTCCTTGCTGATGAAGGGATCGTAGGCGATACACTTCATCTCCATCGCCCGTGCACGCCGCGCAACCTCAGTCCCTATCCGTCCAAGTCCCACGATACCGAGGACCTTATCATTGAGCTCGATCCCCATGAATTTGGAGCGTTTCCACTCGCCCCTCTTGAGTGATGCACTCGCCTGAGGTATATTGCGCGCAAGCGAGAGCATCATCGCCATCGTGTGTTCGGTCGCCGCCAGGGTGTTTCCCTCAGGAGCGTTGGCGACGATGATACCTCTGCGCGTCGCCGCCTCGATATCGATATTATCCACCCCGGCGCCGGCACGGCCGATGAACTTCAGCCTTGTTCCCGCGTCGATGACCCGCGCCGTGACCTGGGTGCCCGAGCGCACCAGCAGGGCATCGTAGTCCCCGATGGTCCCNGCGAGCTGGTCTTCAGTCAGCCCGGTATTGACATCCACNTCGCAGAATTCCCTCAGGATGTCAAGCCCTTCCTCTGCCAGCGGGTCGCTGACAAGCACTCTATATCTCACAGTTGAACCCATATCTGGTTTGGCATCAAGTGTATTGATGCTTTTTCTTCCGAAATCTTTTATGGAATGGTGAGAAGTATATGTGTGGTGCGAGCATGAAGGAAATGCCCAATATTCTGTGGCTTGAGGAAATAAAAAAGGAGGATATCATCTCCGTAGGTGGAAAGGGAGCATCTCTGGGCGAGATGACGGCCCTCGGCCTCCCTGTGCCGAAGGCGTTTGTGGTGACTGCCCAGGCNTTCCGCAAGTTCCTGATCGAGACCGGGATCGAAGATACACTCTTCCGCAAACTGGAGCGACTGGATGTTGATGATAATGACGCCCTGGAATCAGTCTCCAGGGAAGCGCAGGACATCGTCCTGAGCGTCGGGATCCCCGACCACATCAAGGAGGATATCATCGATGCATACGGCCGGATGAGCGCAGACGGGAGCATTGTCGCCGTCCGATCGAGCGCTACCGCCGAAGATCTGCCTGAAGCCAGCTTCGCCGGGCAGCAGGAGACGTTCCTCAACGTCCTCGGTGACGACAACCTTCTCGAAGCGGTCCAGCGGTGCTGGGCCTCACTGTACGGCGCGCGGGCCATCTACTACCGGGCGAAACAGGGGTTCGATGACCGTGGCGTGAACATCGCCGTCGTCGTACAGGACCTCATCCGATCTGAGAAATCAGGGGTCATGTTCACCTCCCATCCTGTCACCGGCGAGCCCCTGACGATCGTCGAGGCGTCCTGGGGGCTCGGCGAGGCCGTCGTCTCAGGTAGCGTCTCGCCTGATAACTACGTCTTTGACCTGCGGTCTGGGCGCGTGGTCGATCGCCTGATCGCCGAGAAGGAGATCATGATTGTGCCTGAGGGCGATGACGGGACGAAGACCATCAACCTCTCCGGCGAAGAGCGCACGGCTTCGGTCCTCACAGATGATGAGGTGGCCCAACTCGCAACATTCGGAAAGCTCGTGGAGGATCACTACGGTACCCCGCAGGATGTCGAGTGGGCGATCGTCGGAGACGATCTCTTCATCCTCCAATCNCGNCCTATAACGACCATCAGGCGCCCGGAAATCCCCCGTTCCGGCGCAAANTCGGCCACCAAGCCCGAAGGCGATCTCGGCGTGGTGCTGCTGGAAGGCCAGGGCGCCTCCCCCGGGATAGCTGATGGCAGTGTCGTGATCGTCCGTGACGTCAGGGACACNAGCACCATCAAGGAAGGTGACATCCTGGTCACCAAGATGACCAACCCCGATATGGTACCGGCGATGCGCCGGGTCCGGGCCATCGTCACCGATGAGGGCGGCATGACCTGTCACGCCGCCATCGTGAGCCGTGAACTCGGGACGCCTGCAGTCGTCGGAACCAAGAAAGCGACGAAGGTGCTGGAAGACGGACGGGTCATCACCGTCGACGGAGAGAAGGGTATCATCTACGATGGTGTGATCGAGATCGCGGCTCCAGCAGTGCCGACAGCAGCCGTAGCCGCCGCAGCCCCCATGATCACCGGCACGCTCGTCAANGTGAACGTCTCCCTCCCCGAGGCGGCCGCGCGTGCCGCCGCCACCGGCGCGGANGGCGTCGGCCTTCTGCGGATCGAGCATCTCATCCTCGGCCTGAATAAGACCCCGGGATGGTATGTCGAGAACGGCGANGAAGAGGAGTTCATCACCGAGCTGTACCAGGGCATCAAGATGGTGCTCGACGCCTTCCCGGGGAAANCGGTCTGGGTCCGGACCCTGGACGCCCCGACCGACGAATTCCGGAACATGAAGGGCGGTGAGGTGGAACCCGTCGAGCACAACCCGATGCTCGGGTGGCGCGGCATCCGCCGGGACCTCCGGAGCCCGGAACAGTTCCGCATGCAGGTTGAGGCCTTCAAGAGACTCTGGGCCGCAGGCTACAACAACTTCGGCGTCATGTTTCCGCTCGTCAACCAGCCATCGGAGTTCATCCAGGCTCGNGCGATGATGAAGGAGTGGGGAGTCGATGTCGAGAAAGCGACCCTCGGCGTCATGATCGAGGTCCCGAGCAGCGCCATCCTCATCGAAGGCTTCATCGAGGCGGGGATCGATTTCGCCTCGTTCGGGACGAACGATCTCGTTCAGTACACACTCGCCATCGACCGGAACAACGAGCATGTCGCGGAGATGTACGATCCAGAGCACCCTGCCGTGCTCCACCTGATCGATCACGCGATCCAGGTCTGCCGTGAGCACGGTGTTGAGTGCTCGATCTGCGGCCAGGCCGGCTCCGACCCCGACATGGTCGCGTGGCTCGTCGAGCACGGCATCACCAGCGTCTCTGCAAACATCGATGCAGTTCCGCGAATCCGTGAAGCTGTTGCCCGAAAAGAGCGGCAGATCCTCCTTGATGCGGCGAGAAGAAATGCGTGAAACTGGATGCCCTGAGGAGACCCTCTTCTCTTTTCTCTCACGTAAGCGGCGAGAGGATCTCGGCTATCGGAATATACTGAGTTCGATGTGCACCCCCCCCCACCCGGTTGCGGCGCGGGCGCACGCCATGTTCCTCGAGACCAACCTCGGTGACCCCGGGCTCTTTCCCGGGACGGCTGACCTTGAGAGGCTCCTCGTCCGGAGGCTCGGCGCACTGACGCACCTCCCTCTCGCGGGGGGGTATGCGACCTCCGGGGGAACCGAGTCCAACATCCAGGCGTTCCGGATCGCAAAGAAGCGAAAGCCCACGAGGTCCCCGAACGTGGTGGTTCCGGAGTCCGGTCACTTCTCGTTCCAGAAGGCCTCTGATATCCTGGGGATCGAGGTTCGGGCGGCACCGCTGGATGCGGAGTTCAGGATGGATGTCGACGCGGTCGACGGTCTCATGGATAAAGATACGATCGCTCTCATCGGCATCGCCGGGACGACGGAGTACGGGATGATCGACCCCATCGCCCATCTCTCGGATCTGGCTCTGGACCGGGAGGTGTTCCTCCACGTCGACGCAGCCTTCGGGGGGATGGTGATACCGTTCCTTGACCGGCAGATCCCGTTTGACTTCCGTCTCCCGGGCGTCGACTCCATATCCATCGATCCCCATAAGATGGGGATGAGCACCATCCCGGCAGGCTGCCTCCTCGTCAGGGATCCGGAATATTTCTCCTCCCTCAACGTCGATACGCCCTACCTGACCGTGAAGCAGGAGTACACCCTCGCCGGGACAAGACCCGGCGCGTCCGGTGGCGGCTGCGGTCGCGGTCCTCGAGTACCTGGGACTGGAGGGGATGCGGGCGGTTCTCCGGTGACCGTGTGCCCGCCGCCTGGCGGGTCTCGAGGACCCGGGCAGGGCATATGCGGATCGTCTGTATGCCACACGTCGATCGGGACGTGATCGAAGCATTCCTTGAAGATATGAGTGATCTGGATGCTTGAACGGCTGGTTAGTTCACTGGAAACTTCCCCGGTCATGAGGCGCGGGGAGTACAACTACTTCATCCACCCGATAACCGACGGGGTGCCGCTCGTTGATCCCGCACTCCTCCGCGAGGTCGGGTGTGCCATGGTGCGGGCACTCGATCTCAAAGATGTCGATAAGATCGTCGTCTGCGAGGCGATGGGAATCCCCATCGGTGTCGCCTTCTCGATGATGACCGATATACCGCTGGTGATCGCCCGGAAACGATCTTACGATCTGCCCGGGGAGGTCGCGGTGCACCAGACGACCGGTTACTCGAAGGCAGAGCTCTACTTAAACGGGGTCAATGCGGGCGACCGTGTCGTCATCATCGATGACGTCTGCAGCACCGGGGGGACGCTCCGCGCCCTCATAAGCGCACTCGAGCAAGTCGGATCTAATATTGCCGATATCTGTGTGGTCGTCTCCCGGGGCGATACCGATATCGGCCGGCCGTTCAAGACCCTGGCCAGGATCGATGTCTCAGGGGACCGGGTGCACGTCATTGATACCTATATCTGATCTTGTCCGACG
>JGI24710J26742_10003296_pt1 | contig 13786 bp, 16 predicted proteins | sample BioPla2DNA2_FD_26742 | JGI IMG/M metagenome (IMG submission 26742) | reverse complement strand
CCTTGTTGTAATGCAGATTTTTATTTTACTGGTGACAGTGAAAAGCAATAGAGTGGCTATCGCCACTCTATTGAGAGTCCCCGTTAGGGGATTTTTTTATTTCTTTTGAAATCTGTAAGAGTTATGAAGAAATCCACAAGTTTTTTATGCAGACTCCTTTAATGAAAGATCTTGAACTTGTTCAAGAAGAGGAGCAGAAAGAAGTATTTGAAGATAAGAGGGCTAATACAGATATTATAAAGGAAAAGGTTGAGAAAAAAAGAGCCTGTGTCTGATAATAATTATTTAAATTGTTCTGCTAGCCATCAGAGCTTAATTAGTGTGAACGTTAATAAGTTAGACAAGCTTATGGATATAGTTGGGGAGTTGGTTATCTCTGAGGCTATGGTAGTTGAAAAACCTGATTTAAAGGGATTGGTTCTTGAAAATTTTGAAAAGGCTGCAAGACAGCTACAAAAGATTACTAATGAACTTCAGGATATTGTTATGTCCATAAGAATGGTACCATTGGACACAACTTTTCAAAAAATGAATAGGATTGTACGGGATATGTCTAAGAAACAGTCAAAGGAAATCGCTCTAAATATTATTGGAGAAGATACAGAGGTAGATAAAAATATTATTGAACATATTTCAGATCCCCTTATGCATCTTGTAAGAAATGCCATTGATCATGGCTTGGAATGTCCAGAGGAGAGACTTGAAAAGGGCAAGCCAAAGATGGGAACTGTCACCTTAGAAGCAAAAAATGAAGGTGGAGATGTGTTTATAATCATTAGAGATGATGGTAAAGGATTAGAACGGGAAAAGATACTAGAAAGAGCTAGAAGAAATGGACTTGTCAATAGGGATGAAAGTGACATTCCCGACAAGGAGGTTTTTTCTTATATATTTTTGCCAGGCTTTTCCACCAATGATAAAGTAACAGAGTTTTCCGGCCGTGGAGTTGGCATGGATGTAGATGAAACTAGGTAAAAAAATAAGGGTACTAGTGGTTGATGATAGTAGATTGTTTAGGGAAGTATTATCTATAGGGATTTCTTCAGACCCTAACATAGAAGTGGTGGCAAAGGCAGCCCATGCCTTTGAGGCCAGGGATAAAATATTAAAATTTAGGCCAGATCTTATTACTTGTGATATAGAAATGCCTAAAATGAATGGAATAGAATTTATTATGGACCTTATAACAAAGATTAAGACTGTAGCCTATGCTAGGGTTTCCATAAAAGATAATATTTCTATACCTAATAAGGCAAGTGCTAATGTAATTGATACAAATAAAATAATAGCTATAGGTGCTACCACAGGAGGGACAGAGGCTATAGGTAACCTAATAAGTTCCCTTCCAAACACTTGTCCTGGTATTGCAATAGTTCAACATATTCCCCCTGTTTTCTCTAAGATGTTTGCCCAAAGGCTTAATGAATCTACTAACTTTACAGTTAAAGAAGCAGAGAACGGCGATTATTTGGAGCGGGGTAAGATCTTTATTGCTCCAGGCCACAGTCATATGAAAATTAAGAAGGTAGCTAATCGTTATAAGATTCAGTGTTTTCAAGGTGACAAAGTTAATGGACACTGTCCTTCAGTGGATGTTTTGTTTGAATCAGTAGCTAAGGAATGTGGCAGTGATGCCGTTGGCATCATCCTTACGGGAATGGGATATGATGGTGCTAAAGGGCTTTTAGCTATGAGAAGACAAGGAGCCAGAACTATTGGCCAGGATGAGAATTCATCTGTAGTTTACGGAATGCCTAAAGTAGCCTTCAATATTGGAGCTGTTGAAAAACAGGTTTCCCTAGCTAAAATCCCTGATCTATTACTTTCTATGCTAAGATAAATTAAACAGAGCTTTTGTTTGCAAAGCAAACCTGCAAAACAAAAGCTCTGTCCTCCTCTGAATTTCGTCCTACAATAATTCATCTCTAAGATTATCCTGTTCAAAGACTATAATGCAATGTTTTAAAGAAGTGTTGATATAAAAGTTTTGGACAAGCCCTAAAATTATTTATCAACACTTCTTTTTAACATTACTAGATAGCAAGGAACAAGCTGATCCTAGCCTACTAACACCAACTCACCATCAAAAACCCAACTCCAACATCTAATCTCTAACATCTACCCTCTAATTTCTAAAGCTATCTATTTTCTATCTGCCAGTCAATAGGACTGTCTCCAATAGAAATTAAAAAGTCATTAGTCTTAGAAAAAGGCTTGCTGCCAAAGAATCCTCTTGAAGCAGATAGTGGACTTGGATGTACAGATTTAATTATGTAATGGGAGCTGTTAGTTATTAGCTTTTCTTTAGCTATAGCATTATTACCCCAGAGTATAAATACCATAGGTTTCTCTCTTTCGTTGAGAACTTCAATAACCTTATCAGTGAACTTCTCCCAGCCTATATTTCTATGAGAATTAGCCTGGTGAGCACAGACTGTTAGTGAAGTATTTAGCAATAGCACTCCTTGATCTGCCCATTTTTTTAAATAGCCGTTGTTTGGTATGTAACATCCTAAATCATTATGTAATTCTTTATATATATTCTTCAAAGAAGGTGGAGCAGGAACGCCGGGCTTAACGGAAAAACTAAGACCGTGGGCTTGATTTGGACCGTGGTAAGGATCTTGGCCTAAAATTACTACCTTCACGTCCTGGTAATCTGTATAGTTTAGGGCATTAAATATATCGTACTTATCTGGATAAATAGTATGATTAGCATATTCCTCTAGAAGAAATTTTCGAAGCTTCTTATAATAATCCTTTTCGAATTCATCCTTTAATAAGTTCATCCAACCTTCTTTTAATTGTACTGCCATAAAAATTCCTCCCCAGCTATATAAATTATAAGTTCATTATAGCAGATTTCACAAAAGTTACATTTGCAACTACAAATATATTGAAAGTTGGTGAACTTTAGATCTTAATCTTTTTTATTCTTTGAAGGAAATAGACTTAACAGCCTTATCCAGAATTTGAGCCTGATCATCGTTAATAGATGTAGTAATGATACTTAAAGAGTAATCATTCATTAGTGTAACGTAATATTTTTGAGTCATAACTATTTCCATGTATTCTTTACTATCCTTAACCTGTGATAGAGTGCCTAATTTCTCTGCTACTGCCATCATGTTGGCATTTCCTTGAGAAGCCTGTTGTAAATCATTCTCACTGGCTAAAAAGAGGTAAACTGTTTTTAACTGTGCTAAATCTGTAAGCTTTTTCTTATCTTCATCTCCGTTGGCTACTAATTCCTTACCAACATCAATTGCACCATTAAGTTGCTTTTCACTAGCGATATGCCAACCATCAGTAAATTTATATATTCTTATCTATATCACATAAAAAAGTCACTGGATATAGGCAAAATATAAAAAAATATGAATTTCCATTGAATGGTTCTTGCTACTTTATATGCATAATAAAAAAATCGACAAACCTCCTACATTCCTATCGAAAAATGTAATATAATAACCATATATGTTGAAAAATCATAGGAGGCAAAGAATTGAAGAAGATAGTAAAAAGCAAGTTGTTTATTGTGGTAGCTTATTTAGTTGTATTATTTTTCCTTGATACAATATCGGGACAGTTGATGTTTCTAGCTTTAGGAGGGGGAGCTTCTTATCTCTTATTTTATTTATTTAAGAAAAGTGACANGTTCAAGAGAAAAAATAAAATTATCAAAGGCTTAGCAGGGGCAATACTAGTACTGTTGGCCCTTGGAAGTTTTGGCAATGTACCTATAACTGATGAAGAGAGAGNAGCTCAAAAACTTGCAACGAAAAATACTGGCCTAGAGAAAAAACTTGTTAAAGAAGAGAGTGAGAAAGAGGAAGGTAAAAAACAAGCAAGTCAACAGGAAGAAAAANAGCAAGAAGATAAGGAAGGAACTGATACTGCTAAAAATGAAGAAAAGAGAGATGAGCAGAATAAGGCCAAGGAAGATCTAGAAGAAAAGGATAGACAGCAGGAGAAGGTTGCAACTATACCGGCAGGAGAAAGTCCAGCTAGTTCAGTTGAAACTAAGGGTGAATTGAAGGTCCACTTTATAGATGTAGGCCAAGCTGATAGCATTTTAGTGCAGCAGGGCAACAAGGCTATGATGGTAGACGCAGGAAATAACGGCGATGCTAGCACAATAAAGAATTATCTTAACAAAGAAGGAATAAGTGAATTGCAGTATTTTGTTGGAACTCATGCCCATGAAGACCATATTGGTAGTGCAGATTATATAATCAATTCCTTTAAGGTTGGTAAAGTTTATTTTCCAAAGCACACTGCAAATACTAAAAACTTTCAAGACTTCGCAAGGGCAGTAAAGAATAAGGGCCTAAAACTTACTNCTCCTACTGTAGGAGAAAGTTTCAAATTAGGAGAAGCTACCGTTACTATCCTAGCACCTAATGGTACAGGCTATAAGGATTCAAATGATTATTCTATAGTATTAAAAGTAAGCTTCGGCAGCACTTCCTTCCTTCTAACGGGAGATGCTGAAACCGTAAGTGAGAAAGAAATGGTAGACAAAGGCCTTGATCTTGAAGCAACTGTGCTAAAAGTAGCACATCACGGAAGCTATTCTTCCTCAGGAGATGCTTTCCTAGACAAGGTGAAAGCAAAGTATGCGGTAATATCTGTTGGCAAAGGAAATATCTATGGACATCCGGCCCAAGACGTTATGAACAGGCTCAATAGCAGAAATATTCCGGTATACAGAACCGACGAGCAAGGAACTATTGTAGCTACTTCCAATGGTAAGGAAGTTACATTCAATACTAATGCAGGCAGCTATAAAGGAGCCGGGGACGGTTCAACAAATAAGACAACAAACAATACTCCAAGTAAGCCAGCTACTAACAATAATAGTGGAGGAACTAATAACTCCCAAAGTAATTCAAATAGCTCATTAAGTAAAATAGTCTATCATACCCCTACAGGTAAGTCCTATCATTATGATAAAAACTGTAGAACCCTTGCTAGGAGTAAAACCATACTGGAGATTACCTTAGGAGAAGCATTAAAATCAAAACATTCAGATCCTTGTGATGTTTGTGTGCATTAATAATAAAAGAATAAATGTAGATTTATGAAAAGTTGATGGTAAAAATTAACATAGGATTTCTGAATTAGTATAATTTTTGTATAAGTAAAATAAAAACAATTAGTGTAAATAAGGAGGTTATTGTGAAAAAAAGAATCTGGGTTAAATTTGGTTTAGTAGTGGTAACACTTCTACTAGTAGTACACTTTTATAAAAAAATAAATTCAGTAAAAATAGAATTAAATAAAGATAACTTAAATCTTTATGCAATTGAAGTAAGGACACCATGGACTTCTATATATACAAAAGATCCGGATGAAATCAATGAAGTATTAGAATATGTGAATGAGTTTGTATATTATAAAGAAGGTAAGAAAAAACAACTTAATCAAAGTCCAGATGCAAGAATAATGCTTTATACCAAAGATGGTAGTAATAGAGAAGTAGTTGAGAGAATTTATTTTTATGGGGATGTAGCAATTTATAGTAGGGTAAGTAGATATAAGGCCCCAAAAGATTTATATTCCCGTATAGAGAAATTAGGTAAAGAGATAAATGGGAGATAATAAATTATTAGTTGTTGGGGATAATATTCCCTACCATTAAGGTAAAACCTTTTCAAAAATTAAAGGAAATTAATAACTTTCGTAGAATAATAGGTAATAAAAGGGTTGTTAAGATTTTTACTTAAACATATGTATAAATAGGTGGAGAGAGGGGTAGACATGAAAAAGGATTATTTGTTTAAAGTTAACCTGGGGGGCATGATAGATATCCTGTCCAACCATTTATATAGTAATCATCATGTATTTATTCGAGAGCTTTTGCAAAATAGTGTTGATGCTATAATAGCTAGGCAAAATGCGGATAGTTCCTGGAAGGAAGGGAAGATATCCATAAATTTAATTGAAGATAGCAATTCTAAAACTATAGTTTTTGAGGACAATGGAATCGGTTTAATAGAAGAGGAAATACATAAATTTATATCTATTTTAGGTGAGTCTTCTAAAAAGGACTTAACTAGTGGGAAAATACATGAGGACTTTATAGGCCACTTTGGTATAGGTTTATTATCCTGTTTCATGGTATCGGAAGAAATAAACTTAGTTACTCACTCGATTAAGGATACTGAAAGTTATCATTGGATTGGTAAGCCTGATGGAACCTATAGTATAAAGGCTTTAGGTGGTGGTTTGGATTATGGAACAACTGTTTATTTAAGATTCAAAGAAGACTGTGAAAACTATTATGATATAGATAAAATTTTCCAACTAATAAAATATTATGGGTCAGCTTTACCTATTCCGATATACTTGGCTAATAATGGTGTAGAGGTAAAGGTAAATGAAGGAAAGCCTATTTGGGAAAGTGAAAAGTTAAATGAAAATCAAATACTAGCTATGGGACAAGAAGTGTTTGGTGAAGAATTTATAGATTATATTCCCTTAGAGTCTAAAGCTGGTCAAGTAAAGGGCTTTGCCTATATAATTGGTCATAAGGTAGGACCTAAGGCGAAAAAATCTCATAGGATATACCTGAAAAATATGCTCCTTACAGAAGAGGTAGATAATATCCTTCCAGAATGGGCCTTTTTTGTAAAATGTATAATGAACACTAATTCCTTAAGGCCTACAGCGTCTAGAGAGGGCTTTTATGAAGATGAGATTTTAGCTGAAACTCGAAAAGAATTAGGGCAATGTATTGTAAAGTACTTAACAGCGATAGCTACTACAGATACTAAAAAGCTTTCAAAGATTGTAGAAATTCATGATTTAGCCATAAAAAGCTTGGCAGTAGAGAATGATAGTTTATATAAAACTTTTTTTGATTATCTTTTATTCCAAACTTCTCAAGGGACTAAAACTGGTTTTGAGCTCCGAACCCAGTACTATAGATTACAATACACAGATACGGTGGAAAAGTTCAAGCAGATTGCTCCTATTTTTACTGCCCAGAAGAAACTTTTAATAAATGGGGGATATGTCTACATAACAGAAATTATTGAAAAACTACCAGATGTCTATACTGGTCAGTGGGTAGAGTTAGTGGACAACTCTGATGTTATGCATATTATGGAGGAATTAACCTATGAGGAAGAGGAAAGTTCCTTTAAGCTTATAAAGGTAGCTAATGTAGTGTTAAATAAGTATAAATGTCAAGCAGATATTAAACACTTTAAGCCTACAGAGTTACCAGTTCTATATACTATTGACAACGATGCTATGCTTTATAGAGATTTACTGGAAAGTAGAGAAAAAACAAAGGATTCTTTTGGAGATATACTAGATGGATTCATTAACGAATTCGAAGGTAATTCCTATTCTAATTTGTGTTTCAACTATGATAATCCTGTTATTCAAAAGTTAATGAATTTAACCGATGAAGATGCATTGAAAAATTGCATTACCCTGCTATATGTGCAATCTTTACTTATGGGTCACTATCCTTTAAGAAATAATGAAATGCAGCTTTTGAATGATGGAATAATATCATTAGTTGAATGGGGGATAAATAAATGAATGGACAATTAGATCAATTACTGGATTTAATTTGTGAAACTCCTGATGGCAGCAAGAAGATTCCTATGTTGGAGGAGGCCATAAGACTGGCGGACTATGAAAACATACTGCCCTTACAATTGGATTTAAGATATGATCTAATATACAACAGTGTATTCTATGGTGATCGACTAAAAACTATAACTACATTTCCAAGATATTTATCCTTAATAGATGATAATATAGAAAAAGTAAATGAAGAAGATATTCTCCACCAGCTATGGGGGTTTAAGTATATATTGGACCATGTAGTGGACTTTTATCAGATTTCATGGAGTAAGATTAATAGCTTAACTCAAGAATTTAAGAATAGGTGTATTCAGTACGGCTATTCCTTGAGATACTATTATGAGATAAAAACTAAGCACTACATATACTTGAAGAAGGTAGAAGAGGCTAAGGCAAGCTTTGATAGGTACTGGCAGTGTACTAAAGATCAACTTAGCGATTGCGAGGCTTGTGAACTGGATTTTCATGTTGACTACTATCTCTTTATAAATAATTATGACCGGGCGGTGAAGGCTGCTAAACCTATATTTGAAGATAAACTACACTGCAAAGAGGTGCCGCACATTACCTACCCTAAGTTTCTTCTTTACTATGTAAAGCAGGGAAGGTTTAAGGAAGCTAAAGAAATTATAGACAAGTCCTATAAGCTTATTCAAACAAATCAAAGCTTTTTAGAATACCTGGAGGGATATATAACTTATTATGCTATAATAAACCCTATTATGGGCATTAAAATATTCACAAACCATTTAAAATGGGCCTTAGATTCAAGAAATGAAAGACATAAGCTAGTTTTTTTCACAACTAGCTGGCAGCTTTGGGAGAGCCTTTCTACAGTTAGCAAGAAAAAGGAATATATATTGAGGCTGCCTGAAAACACTCCTTTTTATTCGGAAAAGGGTAAGTATAAAATAGGAGATCTAATCTCTTATTGCAAAAAGCAGGCTATGCTTATAGCTGCAAATTTTGATAGAAGAGATGGAATTGGAAATGCCCTGGACTATATAAATAGCATTAAGGCCAACGTAAGCAATAATAAACGATGGTAGCTATATAAGAAATTATAAAATCAAAATTTTGCCTTTCGCAAAATTATCCTTAATCTCTGACATCTGACATCTAAATTCTAAAAACGGCGTAGCCTTTTATTCACTGATGCTCTAATATAAAATGTTGAAATTTTATTAGAGCATCTATTTTTTTATCATAAAGAGCCTTTTCGGCTTCTTTTTTCCTTATCTGATTTTTCAACTGATTATGCTCCTCTTTAATTTTCTTTAATTCCCGTGAAAGCCTATTCTTTTCTTCTTCTTTCTTCTCCAATAGGGGATTGAAAAAAGTCTTAATAATATGGCTTTTATTGCTTTCAAATTTTATGTTTCTTTCTGTTTTGTTTATTAAGGCTTTTGTTTTATCTAAGATTTTTGATATACTATCCATTAAAGATTCTTTCAAATAAATCACCACCATTATAAAAAAAATTCAAACCATAAGGAGTGGAAATGAAAAAGCAAGAAAAAAGCAACTTAAAGTTTCTTAGTAATTTCTATTATAAATTAAAAGAAAGAAGGTTAAAAGAGCTAGATAAGAAGATAGATAGTCTCAAGGAAGACATTGAAAAGGAAAAGCTTCATAAAGATAGTAGTTCAGCTTATCTAGACAAGCTTCTTGAAGAAAATAGAGCTTTAAAAAAACATTATGAGCAAATGGTAAACTTGTTGGCAAGAAGGAACAATACTATCACATTAAAAAACAGGAACTATAATATTGCTCAATGGGAAAACTTAACCTTGATTAAAGTGGGTTCAAACTACACTATACAATCAAAGGCAAAGGAAACACTGTGTATTTTTGAAGACGACATGACAGACTTTGTAAAAATCTTGCTAAACTTGGAACATAGCATTATTGTCTTGTCTGTAGATAGTAGTAGAATTGTAATTCAATTTAGAATAAAAGAAAATTAGAAATAATTCGACAAATATTGAGAAACTAACGGATTTTATATGATATAATACTCTACAGGAGGCGATAAAATTATGATAATGTTTAGCTTTGCTGCAGCGATTTTAACTACCTTATCCTTTGTTCCTCAAGCTGTCCAAGTTATAAAAACTAAGGATACAAAGAGTATATCTTTAGTTATGTACATTATGTTCACCCTTGGCGTGCTTTGTTGGTTAATTTATGGTATTGGAATTGGGGATATTGCCTTAATTTCTGCAAACTCTATAACTTTTATTTTTGCTCTTATTATATTAAGTTATAAAATAATAAACGTTAAAAGTGGTAAGGACAAGTAATAAGGAAAACTAAGATTGGAAATTAATTTTTATAAGAAGTATGAAATTTAAAAGAAACATAAATATGTACAAGTCGTAGAAGATAAGTTACATACTTGTGTTTTTTATTGTTTTGAAAAGGGATATTGTAAGGGTTTCAATAATTTGCTAGTATATTTTTAAAGTCTAGTTTTTAAGGGTTNCTTATGGGAAATTTGTAGAAGGAGAAGAAATGAAAAAGAGAAAGAAGAAATGGTATGTAATTTTTTTATTAATATTATTTTTAATTATAGAGTTAGTAGTAAGCAATAAAGTCATTACTGTTAGGGAAAATGTAATTAAAAGCTCCCAGATACCTGCTAGCTTTAATGATTTTAAGATACTCCAAATATCAGACTTACACAGCGAAGAATTTGGAAAAGCTAACAGAAGATTGTTAAGGGCTATAGATAGACAAGATCCAGATATTATTGCCATCACTGGAGATATGATTAATAGAAGAGAAAGAAATTATAGGGTTTTCGATGATATGGTAGCCGCCTTGGCTGAGAAGTACCCTATCTATTACATTGTAGGTAACCATGAACAGAATTTACAAGAGGAAACTTTAGCAGAAATGCTGGATCATCTTGAAAATTTAGGTGTACAAGTACTTGATAATGAAAAGACTAGCATAGAAAAGGAAGGGGAAGCAATTAACCTTTATGGCTTATGGTTTCATCTCAGGTACTATAGGGACCTGTCAAATGAATATACAGAGGATTATTATTTTGGCAAAAAACAGATAAAACAGATACTAGGAGAAGCTGAAAAAGAAGACTTTAATATTCTTCTTACACATAATCCAGTGTATTTTGATACATATTCCAGTTGGGGAGCGGATTTAACCCTTAGCGGTCATATGCACGGTGGTATGGTAAGAATACCCTTTAAGGGTGGTTTGTTTTCTCCGGAACAGGAGCTTTTTCCTAAGTATGATGGTGGAGTTTACAAGGATGGAAGCAATACTATGATAGTTAGCCGAGGATTAGGAAGGGGTAGGGCTGGCTTTAGATTTTTCAATAGGCCGGAGCTTGTAGTCATTACTTTAAAAAGCTTTTAATTATTGAAAGTATTCGATATAATACAGTAAAGATACTTGCTCAAAGGAGATTGCTTATGGATTACAGCCAATAATTGCTTACCATACTAAAGCTAATGGAGGAAATGTTATGAATATTGATAGTATAATTTTTGACCTAGATGGAACCTTGTGGGATTCAACTAAAGTTGTTCTTGATTCCTGGAACACAACCTTAGATAAGTTCAGTGAGGTCCGAAGAAAACTAACCCTAGAGGACATAAAAGGTATAATGGGCTTAAAGCTAGAAGATATTGCAGCAAAGCTCTTTCCTTATTTGGATGAGAAGTATAGACTTAATATTATTAAAGAATGTTGTAAGGAAGAGTGCCCTTTTCTAGAAAAGAAGGGTGGCGTCCTATTTCCTAATTTAGAGGAGGTCTTAAAGAAACTAGCCAAGAAATACAAACTTTTTATTGTAAGCAACTGCGAATGTGGATATATAGAAGCCTTTTATGAGTTCCATAAGCTTGAAAAGTACTTTTTAGATTTTGAGAATCCCGGAAGAACAGGTTTAACTAAAGGGGAGAACATAAGGTTGATAATAGAAAGAAATAAGCTAAAAAGTTCCATATATGTAGGAGATACAGCAGGGGATCAGAAGGCGGCAAAAGCTGCAGGAATTCCCTTTGTTTATGCTAGGTATGGTTTTGGAGAAGTTGAAGAATATGACTTTGCTATAGATAGTTTTGAAGAGATTTTGAAGATAAACAATATATTTTATTTAAAAAGGATAGTGAAAGAATATGAAAGCAGAGGAAATGTGGAATTTATATACAAAAAGTAATAATGTGAAAAATAAGACTTACCATGCCTGGAGTTTCGGCTCAGATCCTTTAACGGCAAATGAACTTGCTAAGCTTGTTGTAGATGGTGTCAAAACAGCCACAGCATCAGCCTATCAGTTATATGCACTTGAGAAGTGTCCACTACCACCAGTGGGTGGCTTGAATATTATTTTAGATGGGGACAATAAGGCGGTTTGTATAACTGAAACAACTAAAATTTATATTTGTCCCTTCATGGAAGTATCAGAGGAACATGCTTTTAAAGAAGGTGAAGGAGATAAGTCCTTATCATATTGGAGAAAGGTACATAAAGATTTTTTCTCAAAAGAACTTAAGGAATTTGGACTTGATTTTGATGAGGAAATGTTAGTTGTTTGCGAAGAATTTAAGATTATTTTCAAGTAGTTGGAGTTCTTTTGATTAAAACACATCTGTTTATCAATAGATATACTAGAATTTTTTGAAATATTCTTACCTGGTAATAGAAGGAACAACTATCTGTAATAGTAGGCAGATAGTTGTTTTTGCTTTATATATTNTAGTAGTAATGGTATAATTTTCATACAGTTGATTTTAACATAAATTAAAAAAATCAAAGAGGGGTTTCGGTATGAGAAAGGATATAAAGGTCATATATTTCGACCTGTTCTTTACTTTAATCAAACCGAAGAATAATGCTTTGAGAAACGAGAATGATGTATTAGGAATAACAAAAGCTGAGTGGGAAAGATATGCAGAGGATAAGGAATTGTACAGGAGAAGAGCATTAGGAAAGGTGAGAAACCCTGAGAGGATAATTGATGATATACTTGCTAAGATGAAAATAAAGGTGAATGACCAGCAGAAGAAGGAAATTTTGAGATTAAGGGAAGAGAGATACAAAAGAGCCTTAATGGAAGTAGAGCCTAAGGTCTTAAAGGTATTAAAGAATTTAAAAAGAAGAGGGAAAAAGCTTTGCTTAGTTAGTAATGCTGATGTTATTGATGTGAAGCATTGGCATGACTCTCCTTTGAAGGATTTATTTGATGAGACAGTGTTTTCTCATGAAGTAGGCTACATAAAACCTCAGTTAGAGATATATTTGAGAGCCTTGGAAAGGATGAAGGTTGATCCTGAAAAGTCTATTTTTATTGGAGATGGTGGTTCTGATGAATTGAAAGCTGCCAAAAGGTTAGGCATTAATACTGCCTTAACGGTTTACTTATTAAAAAGAGATATAAAGGAAAACAATGCTATAAAGAGATATGCAGACTATTATATTGAAGACTTTGAAGAGATCAACAGTATGTTTTAAGAGTTGGTATCCATAATAAGACTGCTTGAAAACTATTGGGCAAGGTTCGATAATAAAAATTAAACTACAGCAGAAAGGTAAGATACAATGCATTTTAAGGAAGTTAAAGGAATATTATCAGCGCAAAATGGTATGAACCTATATAGAGGCTGCACTCATGGCTGCATCTACTGCGATTCTAGAAGCAAGTGTTACAATATGCAACATGAATTTGAGGATGTGGAAGTGAAAATAAATGNTGTCCAGCTGCTGGAAAAAGCATTGAAAAGTAAAAGAAAGAAAGCCATGATAGGCACTGGGGCCATGAGTTATTCCTATATACCTATAGAAAATCAGCTTAAGCATACAAGAAAGTGTCTAGAACTAATTGAAAGATATGGCTTTGGTGTTAGTATACAAACTAAATCTGACAGAATCTTAAGGGACTTAGATTTATTAAAGAAAATTAATGAAAAAACAAAGGCTGTGGTGCAAATTACCCTAACAACCTATGATGAAGACTTGTGCAAAATCATAGAGCCTAATGTATGCACAAGCAAGAGGCGTTTTGAAGTTTTAAAGATAATGAGGGATAACAATATTCCTACCGTGGTATGGTTAGACCCTATTCTGCCCTTTATTAATGACACAGAGGAAAATTTGAGGGGATATTGACTTGTTGTATAGAAGCACAATATTGTCTGCGATAATAAAAAAA
>JGI24710J26742_10003295_pt1 | contig 13788 bp, 9 predicted proteins | sample BioPla2DNA2_FD_26742 | JGI IMG/M metagenome (IMG submission 26742) | reverse complement strand
AAATCGGTAACTCCGGTTCCTACACCATTACCGACTCCAGTTGTGAAAAGAGATGATGGGGGTGGGAAGAATAAACCGTCCCAACCGACCCCGACCTTGTCTCCTACACCGACTCCCATTGACAGATCCCCCAATGTGTTGAATATCGATTTTGGAGCCTTGGCTCAGTTGGAAAAGGATGAAAGTATACGTACCATGCATCAATATTTTGCCAATGTGGAGCCAACCAATAAAAATCAGTATACCGGAATGTTTGAAGGATACAATTTAATTATGATCACGGCAGAAGGATTTTCTCCCTATGCAGTTCATAAGGAGAAGACCCCCACCTTATACCGATTGACCAATGAGGGCTTTATTTTTAAAAATTTTTATACCCCTCTTTGGCAAACCAGTACAAGTGATGGGGAATTCGTAGCTATGACTGGATTGATTCCTGTAGGCACAAGAAGTATGTATCATTCTAGGAATAATTATATGCCTTTTGTTCTAGGACATCAATTCAACAAACTAGGAGTGGCCAGTAAGGCCTATCACAACCATACTTATACCTATTATCAAAGGGATCAGACCCACCCAAATCTAGGCTATATCTATAAGGGTGTTGGCAATGGCCTGGTTCTAGAACATGATGTATGGCCAAATTCCGATCTGGAAATGATTCAAGCAACCGTGGACGAATATATTAAGGAAGATCAGTTTCATGTCTACTATCTTACGGTCAGTGGACATATGAATTATTCCTTTATAGGCAATAGTATGTCCAATAAGAATAAGCATCTTGTTGCAGACCTTAATTATTCTTCTAGCTGTCGAGCCTATATAGCCTGTCAGATGGAACTGGATAAAGCCTTGGAAGAATTGATCAAAAGGCTAGAGGAAGCTGGAGTTGCCGATCGAACGGTTATTGCTCTCAGCGCAGACCATTATCCCTATGGATGGGAGAAGGAGAATTTGGATGAACTAGCTGGGCGTCTCCTGGATCCCAATTTTGAAATTTACCGGAATCATTTTATTCTCTGGAGTGCAGGAATGAAAGAAAATATTGTGGTAGAGGAACCCTGTTCAAGCCTTGATATTTTACCAACCTTATCAAATTTATTTGGTATCGAATATGATTCACGGCTGCTCATGGGTAGAGATATTTTCTCCGATGCAGATCCTCTTGTTATATTTAACAATCGAAGTTTTATAACCGATAAGGTGATGTATAATGCAGAAACAGGAGAAGTAATCCAATTAACAAAGGAAGAACTACCAGAGAATTATATTACAACAATGAATAAAAGAATCAAAAACAAATTTGCCATATCAAAAAGTATTATTGAAAAAGATTATTATGGTCATATTTTTAAATAGAACAGTTTTCTGAACTTAATCTTATATCCAAAGCACTCCGTGTAGGATGCAAAATTATAATCCCGAAGAAGCCGCTGCAACCATTTTCTTCGGGATTTAATAAAATTATTTTTATTTGGATGTTAAAAGACTCTCGTATGGCTTGGATGCATGAAAGTGAATAATTAAGCTATGATAATTAAGGCTAATGCGAATTGGTATTATGATAAGGGCTTTTGAGAAATCAAAGAAAGATGGTATTATGTATAAGGGTTTTTGAGAAATCAAAGAAAGATGGTATTATGCATAAGGGTTTTTGAGAAATCAAAGAAAGATGGTATTATACATGAGAACTTTTGAAAAATAACTGGAAAATGTATGAAACATGAGTAGTTTTGAAAAATATAGAAAAGGCAGGTATGTTGATGGAAATTACTGAAGAAATCATCCATAAGGTTGCTGAGTTATCAAAATTAAGACTTACAGATAAGGAGAAGGATAAACTTCTTGAGAGTTTCCATGGTTTCTTAAATTATGTGCAAACCATGAACGATTTGGATACCAAAGATGTGGAACCTATGACCCATGTTCTTCCGTTGAAAAATGTATTTCGTGAGGATAGGGTTTGCCAAGAAACCGATAGAGAGTCGGTGTTAAAGAATGCACCAGAGAAAAAGGACCGATACTTTGCGGTTCCTAAAACAGTGGAGTAGGAGGTTAGAATGAAAGAGATTACAAAAATGACAGCTCTAGCCCTGGGACAAATGATTAAGAAAAAAGAAATCAAGGTTTCTGAGGCGGTCCTTGCTCAATTAGAAGCGATTAAGCAGCGGGAGCCCTCCTATCACTGCTATATCACAGTTTTGGAAGAAGAAGCCTTACAAATGGCAAAGAAAGTTCAGGAGCAGATTGATGCGGGATTACTAGAGGATTCCCCCTTAGCTGGGGTACCAGTGGCAATCAAGGATAATATTTGTACCAAAGGGATAAAAACCACCTGTGCATCCAAAATGTTAGCCGATTATGTACCTGGCTATGATGCCACTGTTATTGAACGATTAAAGGCAGGGGGAGCCATTATTATAGGAAAAAGCAATATGGATGAATTCTCCATGGGAAGTACCACGGAAACATCATATTATGGAGCGACAAAAAATCCTTGGGATAAGGAGCGGGTACCAGGAGGATCCAGTGGTGGATCAGCGGCAGCAGTAGCAGCAGGGGAGGCCTTTTTTGCTTTGGCTTCCGATACAGGAGGATCCATTCGGCAACCAGCAGCCTATTGTGGAGTTATCGGCTTAAAACCCACATATGGAACAGTTTCTAGATATGGTTTAATTGCTTATGCATCTTCCTTAGATCAGATAGGAACCATGGGAAAGAGCGTAAGTGATTGCGCCAGCTCCTTAGAACTGATTTCTGGATATGATCCTAAGGATTCCACAAGTATCAAAGAAAGTCATTTCCAATATAGNGACGCTCTTGTGGAGGGGCTTAAGGGNATGAAAATAGGAGTACCCAAGGGAATTTGGAAGGCTGGACTTGATCCAGAGANTGCCCATGCAATTCAAGAAGCCATAGGGCTTTTCCGAANCATGGGAGCTCATATAGAAGAATTTGAAATGGANTNTATGGAATATGCAGGANCTTCTTATAATATCATTGCCTGTGCAGAGGCCAGCTCTAATTTGTCTAGATACGATGGTGTAAAATATGGTTTTCGTTCCATGGAATACGAGGATCTTGAAGACTTATATATAAAAACCAGAAGCAAAGCCTTTGGTGAAGAGGTAAAGCGGAGGATTATGCTGGGTACCTTGGTGCTTAGTTCCGATTATTACGAGTCTTATTATAAAAAGGCATTAAAGGTAAGAAGCTTGATAAATAGGAGTTTTCAAAAAGCATTTGAAAAATGCGATATTTTACTAACTCCAACAACACCTACAACAGCGCCAAAATTAGGTACAAGCCTATCCGATCCCTTAAAAATGTATCATACTGATACTTATAATGTTGCAATTAACCTTGCAGGACTTCCAGCCCTTAGTATCCCTTGTGGTTTGGATAGTAAAGGTCTTCCCATGGGATTACAACTCATCGGTAAACACTTTGGGGAGAAGGATATTATTCGGGCTGCATATAACTTTGAACAGTCTGGAAGCCTTGTTAGCAATGGCAATGAATTCTAGGGAAAATCAAGGAGGTATCAGTATGAAGCTTTATGAAACTGTCATTGGTTTAGAAGTGCACGTGGAATTGGCCACTAAGTCGAAAATCTTCTGTTCTTGTTCCACCGAATTTGGAGGGGAGCCCAATAGCCATTGTTGTCCGATTTGTATTGGTTTACCTGGAACTTTGCCGGTATTAAATAAAAAGGTAGTAGAATATGCGATTGCAGCAGGCCTAGCCTTGAATTGTNGTATTACACAAAAATGTAAATTTGANCGGAAGAATTATTTCTATCCGGANCTTCCTAAGGCATATCAGGTATCTCAGTTATACCTACCCTTATGTCGGAATGGTTATATAGAAATTGAAACCGAAGCAGGGAAGAAGAGGATTGGAATTCATGAAATTCATATCGAGGAGGATGCTGGAAAGCTAATCCATGATGCATTTGAGGATGGCAGCTTAATTGATTATAATCGCTGTGGTATTCCTTTAATTGAAATTGTAAGTGAACCGGATATGCGTTCTCCACAAGAAGTAATTGCCTATCTTGAAAAACTGAAAATGATTCTTCAATACCTAGGTGTCTCCGATTGTAAGATGCAGGAAGGGTCTTTACGGGCTGATATCAATTTATCGGTTCGTGAACTAGGCAGTAATCAGTTGGGTGTCAGAACAGAGATGAAAAATATGAATTCTTTCAAGGCAATTGCTAGGGCAATTGAAGGAGAAAGTAAACGCCAGATCGAACTACTAGAAGCGAACAAAGCTGTGATCCAGGAAACTAGGCGTTGGGACGATAAGTTAAACACTAGCATTTCTATGCGTTCGAAAGAAGATGCTAAGGATTATCGATACTTTCCTGACCCAGATCTTCCACCTATGGAAATCAGCCAGGAATGGATTGACCAAATCAAAGGAAGGCAACCGGAATTACGGGATGAGAAAGTGGAACGTTATCAAAGAGATTATGGTATTCCCGCCTACGATGCTTCAATTATTACCGGAATTAAAAAGCTGGCTGAGCTATTTGAGGAGACAGTAGAAATCTGTGGGAAAGCAAAAGAAGTATCCAATTGGATTATAGTAGAATTGATGCGCTTACTTCGGGAAGAGGAGATGGAAGCAGAGGATATCTGCTTTGCCCCTGTAAACCTAGCAAAATTAATTCAGCTGATAGAAGAGGGTAAAATAAATCGTACGGTTGCCAAAGAAGTATTTGAGCATATTTTTAAGGAGAATGTGAATCCAGAGGAATATGTAGAGCAGCATGATTTGAGTTTGGTATCGGATGATGGTTTGCTTCGCTCCGTTATCGAAAAAATAATATTAGAAAATCCAAAGTCTCTTGAGGATTATAGGAATGGTAAAGATAAGGTTATAGGTTATCTTGTTGGACAAACCATGAAGGAAATGAAGGGTAAGGCGGATCCCAGCATGGTAAAGGACATTATCTACGACTTGTTAAATCCATAAAATAAATTACTATTCTTATTGTAGGGAATAGCAAAATATACTATAATAGAGGCAAATTTAATAAGGGGGAGTAACATGGAGGAGAGAAGAAGAGCAAAAAGAATGCCAGTGAAATTATCACTGGAAATTTTAAATCTTTACAAGCAGGATAATGTAAATGTAAGTAATATAAATGCTCCTATTGAAGTGATGAATATTTCCAAAAGAGGAATCGGTTTTCGTTCCGAGAGTGTACTTCCCATTGGATATTATTTTAATGCTAATATTAATCTGAATAATGCGGATACCATACGATCTGTGGTAAAAATAATTAGAAGCCAACCAGAGGAAGGAAATATGATCCAGTATGGATGTGAATTTGTTGGTATGGCGACCATATTATCTTATATCTTTGATGAATATGATAAGAAATTAAGTAATGAAGAAAAAGTATGATATAAGCCTGAAGAATTAAGTTGTTAGAATAAAACAAGTTAATTCTTCAGTTTTTTTATAGCCTAATTATGTTCGAATATCGAAGGTATAGCGTTTTAGATCTACTGCTTTTGATTCTAAATCTAAAACATCCTTAACCAAATCAAGGGGTTTTGATATAACTTGAACCCTGGAATTAAAAGCATATCCCTTTTTTTTCAGTGCCTCCTCTAATTCAGATAAGTTTTTAGATATAAGATCAGCGCTTATTTTATCTTCCATTTGAAAATCTGCATGGATTTTATCTTGCTTTAATTTAATATGAACATTAACCTGTCCTAAGTTCTCCAGATTAAGGAGAAGAAGAGCATCTAAGATGTCAGTATTTTTAGTTGATCTTTTTTTCTTTGATATGAGATAGAGTTCTCCGTATACTTTGCGATATTGAAAATGTAGAGGAAGCTGGATATAAGGAATCAGCTCATTCAAACTTTTCATAAAATTTAAATTATTTTCTATGGTTTCTGTCTCTTGCAAGAAAACTTTAGAAGCTTCTTTCTGATTCAAAATTTGGTTTAGGAGTTTAATATCCCTTTCCAGACGATGGTATCTTTCCCTAATTCTTTCTTCGGTCATATTTTCAGGGCTTAAGGTCCATCTTTGATAGAAGGCTTTTTTCATTAGTTTAAAATAAATGGGAGAGCTGGTGATTTCTCTGATTACTTGCCCATCCTGCTTTGGCAAATGAGTATGTATAAAATCAAGGATGTCCGAAACAAAGATGGTTCCTGTATCCTTAAGTTGATTGCTAACTTCATTAAAGTCCTTATATGCATGACTATTTTCAAGGTGAATATTTTTAAGCAAATTTATCAGGTCTTCCTGTTCCTGACTAGATAGAATATCCGACAAGGGAACTCTTTTGAATTCAATATTTGAAACTTCCTTGCTTGAATGAAGAATTTGCTGTACGGGGAGTGTTTCATTCTTGCTCACATCATCTTTATCGATTTGATTTTCATGGTGATGATTCGAAGCGGTTAATAGTTCAAGGACTTGTTGATGAAAAGTAATTCTATCATCCAAAGAGTCAAAATACATGGGATTAGCAATTTGATCAATCACGGTAAAAAGATGATCAATTATATANTGNCTTCTTTCTTGGTAGGACTCAAATTGATCCAGATTTTCTTTGGTAATGGGAAGGTTCAATTTATACANAGTAACAAGGGTGGCTGGAGAGANCTTTTGGTACTGACGGGAGTATTTGGCCAAGGTTTGAAGGGTATGTTTATCAATGGGCATTTGGTTTTTCAATAGTTCCATTATCATGGATCTGTTTCGATTGGTAGCTGGAATACCAGAGGAATCCATCGCCTTTTCAATTATGTTATCAAGGGGAGAAGTATTTTCTTGGGACAAGTATTTTAAGGTTAGTTGCTTGTTTGTGTCATCCGATATAAGAAATTTAGCTTTTTCTCCGATCGAAAGAGGGAGATTACCAAATGTTTTTGCTCTTAATATTTGTTTGCCTGCTTCTAGTAAAAGGCTAATCTCATTAAATTTAAGGTCAATAATTTCACCTTGAATGATCTGCCCCTTGGTAAATACCAATCTAGGTTCCTGGGATGTTTTGGTTGCTATTGGTGTTGGAAGATCATGAAGATTTGAACTTGTAATACTGACGTTCGACTTTGGATTCAATTCCAATGGGCTTACCTCCAATATAAGATAAATAGTAAAAAACTGTAGCTATAGCTACAATCCTGTATAAATTTGTTAGTTATAATATGTATAGTTACTACTTTTATTATAATTCTTTGTATCTATCTCTTATATCGTCCGAAAAAGGATAAAATTTAATAGAAGCCAACTTTTGTATTAAATGATAATAGTAATCAATTCGTGTTGACAGAAGAGGTACCTTGGATTATGATAAAAGTGTAAAAGAAGTAGTGTATCGGGGGTTTTATTCCAGCAAGATGAATATACCAGAGGTTAGACTTGTTCATAAAGGTCTTTCCTATGGTTGGAAATGTCATTTTTTTGTATAAGATTCACCTTGCTTGTTATTTGATTTCATGGTAAGTTATATATTGTTTTTATTTGACGCTATCTGCGTTAGAAATGGAGGAAATTATGAGAGAAGAATGGTATGAGTTTAATCCGGGAAGCTGGACTACGGACATTAATGTACGCAGCTTTATTCAACATAATTATACACCCTATGAGGGGGATGCTTCCTTCTTAGTTGGCCCAACCAAAAGAACCTTAGAACTTTGGGACAAAGTAATGGAGTTAATGAAGGAAGAAAATCAGAAAGGTATTTTGGATGCAGAAACTTCTAAGCCTTCAACAATTACAACCTTTGGACCAGGATATATAGATAAGGAAAAAGAGGTAATCGTAGGCTTTCAGACTGACAAACCATTGAAGAGAGGGATTATGCCCAATGGTGGAATCCGTGTGGTTAAGAAAGCGTTAAGTGCTTACGGTTATGAATTAGATAGAAAAACAGAAGAGATCTATTCCGATAATCGAAAGACCCATAATGATGGTGTCTTCGATGCATATACAGATGCCATGAGAAAGGCAAGACACACAGGAATTATCACAGGGCTACCAGATGCTTATGGCCGTGGTAGAATCATTGGTGATTACCGTAGAGTAGCTCTTTATGGTGTGGATTATTTAATCGAACAGAAGTTACATGAGAAAAAATTATTAGAGATTCCGATTCTAGAATCTCCTGATATTCGACTTAGAGAAGAAATTTCTGAACAAATCAAAGCATTGAAACAGTTGAAGGAGATGGCTAGCTCCTATGGATATGATATCAGCAAGCCAGCGAAAAATTCTTTCGAAGCAACTCAGTGGACATATTTTGCATACCTTGGTGCTATAAAAGAACAAGATGGTGCTGCCATGAGCCTTGGAAGGGTTAGTACTTTCCTTGATATTTATTATGAAAGAGATTTAAGAAATGGTCTCATAACGGAAGAAGAAGTTCAAGAACTGATTGATCAATTTGTAATGAAATTGAGAATGGTTCGTTTCCTTAGAACACCAGAGTATAATGACCTATTTTCCGGAGATCCGACTTGGGTAACAGAATCCATCGGAGGCATGGGACTGGATGGAAGAACTTTGGTTACGAAGAGTAGTTTCCGTATTCTTCATACACTATATAATTTAGGANCAGCGCCAGAACCTAACTTAACAGTACTTTGGTCTAATTTCCTTCCTGAGCCATTTAAAAAGTACTGTGCACAAGTTTCCATCGATACCAGCTCCATTCAATATGAAAGTGATGATATCATGAGAGAGGTATGGGGAGACGACTACGGTATCGCATGTTGTGTATCTGCTATGAGAATTGGTAAGCAAATGCAATTCTTTGGTGCTCGTGCAAACTTAGCGAAAGCTTTACTTTATGCGATCAATGGTGGTAAGGATGAAAAATCAGGAGAACAAGTAGGTCCTATGTTTGCACCAATCACTGGAGATTATTTAGATTATGACGAGGTTATGACTAAATTTGATCAAACTCTAGATTGGTTATCAGAATTATATATTAACACCTTGAATGTAATCCACTACATGCATGATAAATATAATTATGAGCGTCTACAAATGGCTCTTCATGATATTAATATTCTTCGTACAGAAGCATGTGGTATTGCTGGATTATCTGTTGTGGCTGACTCTTTATCTGCGATTAAACATGCCAAGGTTAAGGTTATTCGTAATGAAGAGGGTCTAGCAGTGGATTATGAAATTGAAGGAGATTATCCTGCCTTTGGTAACAATGATGATCGAGTAGACTCAATTGCGGTTGATCTAGTGGAGCGTTTTATGAACAAGCTTCGTAAGGTGAAGACCTACCGTGGAGCAAAACAGACCTTATCCGTGCTTACAATTACATCCAATGTGGTATACGGTAAGAAAACAGGAAGTACACCAGATGGCCGTAAAGGTGGAGAACCTTTTGCACCTGGAGCAAATCCGATGCATGGTAGGGATAAAAAAGGAGCAGCTGCATCTATGGCATCTGTTGCGAAACTACCTTACAAGCATGCAGAAGATGGTATTTCTTATACCTTCTCTATCGTTCCTAAGGCTCTTGGAAAGAATAAAGAGGAAAGAATTGACAACCTAGCAGGTATGCTAGATGGATACTTCCATGATAGAGGACATCATATCAATGTCAACGTATTTGACAGAGAGACTTTATTAGACGCTATGNAACATCCGGAAAAATATCCACAATTAACCATCCGTGTTTCTGGTTATGCAGTAAACTTTGTGAAACTAAATAGAGAGCAACAGCTTGATGTTATTAATCGTACCTTCCATGAAAGATAGAATAGTCAGTAAGATTCTATTTGAGAAGGAGAGTTAGTTTATTTGGGACACCGATAAACTTTGAAAGGATTGGTTGGATATGGACAGAATAGGACGGATACATTCGCTAGAAACCTTTGGAACTGTGGATGGGCCTGGAATCCGATTTGTGGTATTTATGCAGGGATGTCCCTTACGATGCCAGTTTTGTCATAACCCGGATACTTGGGATGCAACCAAGGGAATGGAATATACCTCTCGGTCATTAATGGATGAAATCAAGCGATATAAATCCTATATGATCTTCTCCAAAGGCGGAGTTACCTTTACCGGTGGGGAACCCCTTCTACAGTCCGAATTTATTCTAGAAGTAAGCAAAATGTGTAAACAGCAGGGAATATCGGTTGCTATTGATACCTCAGGATATGTTTGGAACAGTAAAGTGAAGGAAGTATTGGATTACACGGACTTGGTATTGCTAGATATAAAGAACTATGATCCCAGGGTTTATGAAGAAGTAACTGGAGTGTCCTTGAATCCTACACTAAAATTTTTAGATTATCTGAAAGAAAAAAATATTGAAACATGGGTGAGATATGTCTTGGTACCCAACCTAACAGATAATTTAGAAAGTGTAGTAGGGCTGTCCAAACATCTAGATAATTTCCCCAATGTATCCAAAATTGAGCTTCTTCCCTTCCATAAGATGGGCGAATATAAGTGGCAGGAACTTGGTTTGGAATACAAATTATCGAATACAAAGGAACCTGATAAAGATTTAATACAAAAGGTAAAAGAAATCTTAGAAAGCAATGGTAAAAAGGTTTCTGTAAGTACCTAATTCATTAAGCGTGTATAAGATGGGATACAATCCTGTTTTATACACGCTTCTTTTATGATAGAATAAGGGAGTAAGTATAAGATCGAAAAATGAAGAAGAAAGTAAAGTAGAAAAAGTAAGACAGAAAAGTAAGGCGGAAATTAAGGAAGAAAAGTAAGGCAGAAAAGTAAGGCAGAAAAGTAAGGCAGAAAAGTAAGGCGGAAATTAAGGAAGAAAAGTAAGGAAGAAAAGTAAGGCAGAAAAGTAAGGCAGAAAAGTAAGGCAGAAAAGTAAGGCAGAAATTAAGGAAGAAAAGTAAGGCGGAAATTAAGGAAGAAAAGTAAGGCGGAAATTAAGGAAGAAAAGTAAGGAAGAAATTAAGGAAGAAAAGTAAGGCAGAAATTAAGGAAGAAAAGTAAGGAAGAAAAGTATGACGGAAAAGTAAGACAGAAAACTAAGATAGAATAGTAAGTAATGTAAGGTAGAGAAGTAAGTTAGATAATTTCAGTTATATCATTATTTTTAGTAAGGAGTTTTTTATGAGAATTTACATAATCCGACATGGACAAACAGATTGGAATTTACAGGGAAGGTTTCAGGGGAGAGAAGATATTCCTCTAAATGAATTTGGAATACAACAAGCGCATCGTTGTGGGAAAGCCTTAAAAAAGGAATCATTCCGAGCGGTAATCACTAGTCCTTTGCAAAGAGCAAAGAAAACAGCAGAGATTATTGCAGGACATGTTGGAGTAAATGAAGTGATTATTGAAGAAGGGATCATTGAACGGGATTTTCGTAAGATATCAGGGTTGACACCAAAAGAGCGGGAAATGTTTTATGCTACTGGAGGTCAAGATGACAAAGAACCTTGGGAAAAGTTATGTGGTCGAATGATGGCTGCTCTTAAAAAATACGCAAAATTATATTATGGTGAAAATATTATTATGGTATCCCATGGAGCATCCATTAATGCTATACTAACTGTATTATCGAAGGGGGAAATAGGATCAAGAAAAACCAGATTGAAAAATGCCTGTATCAGTATTATAGAAGTAAACCATGATGAGCTGAAACTTGGTCCATATAATTTGGAAGCGGAGGAATATTTGGACCTAGAGCTAGAATAAATTTTCTAAAACTAAGGGGATCTGATAATTGGATCTGTTTACTAATTTNATATAACGATAATATGAAAGATAATATGAATGATAACATGAAAGATAATATGAATGATAACATGAAAGATAATATGATAAGATAATGTGATAAGATAATGTGATGAGATAACATGAAAGATAATATGATAAGATAATTGATAAAATATAATAANCCAATANAATAAGGTGATTTAAAAACGACAATTTTCGATAAAAAATGTAACATNTTTCNTNTCTCGTAATATGATGTATTGGGATATAAAATATGNTATCCCAATACAAAACAGGGAGGAATGAGAGATGGATAAATATTACGGTGACAAGGCTTCCGTTTTAAGCTCTAGCATTCATACTAGTGTAGATTATTGCGATAAAGGGAAGGGGATTGTAAAGCAAAAGTGATCAGTGCTGATACACTTCCTGGTGCTGAAAATCATCCTTGGTATGGTGGGGAATATAAGATACCGAAGGTATTAGCGGAGTTTGTTGTACAAATTGATACTGAATCGCAAATCAAGTTGAATGAACCGGCTTATGAAATTAAAAGAATTGAAAAGCAGGTATTTTTAACTCAATGCAGATATATCCCACCTACTGACAAAGTATTTATTGAGGGTTATATTAGAAAGAATATTGAATATGCATCCAAGTATTGTGCTAAGGGCCGTGCTATCAGCGGTAGTATCAAAGATACTACGGTTCATATTCCGTTCAAAGTATATACAAAAGTTAAGTTCCGCGGTGAGAAACCCAAGATACATCCTAACTTACCTCCAATGGTAGCAAGATATTTTGATGAGAAGAGAATGGGTAAGGATATCCGAGAAGCAGACAGATCCAATGTAGAAATCTTAAATGAGCCAGTATATTGCGAGCTTGAATGGACTGCTGTTTATGATGCAGATATTGATCAAAAGGGCAGACCAATCGAAGGTTTCTTGAATGAGGAAGAATTCATGGAATTCACAGATAAGTCTGTTGTTTACATCTGCATGAAATTACTTCAGAAGCAACAGGTTTGCTGGGGACCTGCAATCCCTCATAAAGATGATTTCAAGAAGCTTCCGAATGCATTAAACCAAGAGTGGAATTTACCAATAGATGAATTGGATAAAAAAGATTAGATGAAAACGAACGAATTATAAAATATTGATATACCATAGAATAAGTCTCCTCTGCTTAGGTAGAGGAGATATATCTTTGTGAAAAAATAATTTAAAAATTGTGATTTGTCTTCTTGACAAACTATAAAGTTATAAATATAATAAGAAAGTACGTTGCAAGTGCATGGGATCTTAGCTCAGCTGGGAGAGCATCTGCCTTACAAGCAGAGGGTCATAGGTTCGAGCCCTATAGGTCCCATTTTCATGCAAAGTATGAATGAAAATGGCGAAGTAGCTCAGTTGGCGAGAGCACACGGTTCATACCCGTGGTGTCGGCGGTTCGAATCCGTCCTTCGCTATTTTTTATTTGTAAAATTTATTTTTGCCGTAATATAAGAATAATCGAAGTAAATTAATATAAGTAAATTATTATAAGTAAATTAGTATAAGAAAATTATATAGGAATTTTGGAAATAGATAAGGGTACACAGATATAACCGTAATCTACCGATTTAGAACACCTACTTGTTTTGTCAAAAGCGGACATTTATGTCATATGGGACAAAGAAATCATAGTAGCTGAACTTGTATCGGTATGGAAACACAAAAAGTGTGAGGTTATATCTGTGTACCTTTTTGATTTTGTAACCGTCATTTTTATTTATCATAAAGCAATCGTTTCGAAAAGGCATTTCTGTATTCAGAAGGGGTTAAACCAACTACCTTTTTAAATGCTTTCATAAAATTATGATTATCGGAAAAGCTTAATGCTGAAGCAATCTGGTTAATCGAATCGTTCGTGTCGGTCAGCATATATTTTGCTAATTCCATCTTCTCCTTCAATATGTATTGCTTCAGCGGTAGGTTTTCAATGGTTCTAAATAAATGGGACAAGTATTTTTCGTTATATCCAAAATGTTTTGCAATATCCGAAACCTTTACATTCTTTGTTAATGTGGATTTTACA